>SPJK01078650.1_pt1 | contig 27054 bp, 24 predicted proteins | sample 3741771 | NCBI WGS metagenome assembly SPJK01 (sample SAMN10925997, study PRJNA522277) | cold seep metagenome | isolation source: Elba SIP-enriched marine methane seep metagenome, extraction at timepoint T2 | place: Italy: coast of Elba, Mediterranean Sea
CGAACCATTAAACAACGACAAGACCGTTGCTGAACAAATCATAGCTAATGAGCAATATCGGATTTACCTGGACACATTTCTGCGTGAAGCAAAGATCAGTGAGAGCCAAGCCATCGGCGACCACTATTTCATGAAAGTCAGCTTACCGGTACCGGAACGCTTTTATCAGTGTATGAACGGCGACGCGCTAACCATCAAACAATGTTTGAAAGAAGATAATAAATTACCGATCACCCGCACCGGCTACTACTTATCCAATGTCAAACAAGTTAATTTAGCTTGTTTAACCATCGACTGCAGCGACCAATTTCATATCAAGGGTTTTATCCGCAACCGAGACGCGGTGGATCAAAAATTGTTAAACGCAGGCTTGGAAAACTCACAATGGTGGTTGAATACTTCCTCCAGAATATTGATGAATTTTTATTTACTGAAAGCCCTCCCCCACTAAAGTTATGAGTCTCATAAGCCGATGTTTGCTTCTTATTGTATTTTTCATATTATCCGGCTGCGTTAAAAACAAAACTGATGTAGCTTCATCCTCCTCCAATCCCTTGAATCAAAAGCCGACGCTAATCGCCGAGGGACAAGCGCCGATCATTAACCAAGCCCGATTACAAGCCCGCCGCATCGCCATACAATCCGCCATACAGTCAATGGCCTCGCAGCTCAGCCATCAAATCAATCAAAGCATTCTGATCAGCAATGCTAAAGTCGTCGATGAATGGCAACATGAGGATAATTATCATGTACAAGTGGTATCGACATTATCAGCCGCGCCATACTGTCAAGCAGCTTATAAAAAACGCATCGTCGCCACCGCATTCCCGACCGTGGAAAGCGGTCAAATCAGCGCTCATGAAAGTCAGGACCTCTACAGCGGCATTCCCCGTGAAATCATTCATCATTTGATGGAATCCGGCGGCTTTATCGGCCGAAATAATACTGGCGTAACATTGTACGCCAATCCTGCAATGGCCCCGGAAATCCAACCGGCTGAAGGTTATTTAGGCTCCAGCGTCATCAATATCGCCCAGCAAATGAACAGCCAATTTGTTTTATCAGGAGTGATTCGGGATATCGCCGTAGAATCCGGCGAATATGTGCGCGGCGCAGGCATACTTTCGCAGATCCGTTCATCAGTGCGCGATATTTCAGCGCGCCGCGGCGTCACCCTGGATGTCTATGTGCATGATGGTTTCAGCGGGGCTTTATTATTTCAACACCGTTATTCCGATTCAGTATTGGGCGATGTCTGGATTCCAGCCGGTTACGCAGTGGGCAGCGAACGATTTAACGCCACCCCGGCCGGGCATATCATCGATACTATGATTAAATTGATTAGTCAGGATATTAACCGGGTTTTCGGCTGCTACCCATTTACCGCGCGCGTTTTGAAAAAAGAACACAATCGCTTAGTGATCTCCGCAGGCGCACAGGATAAATTGAAACCCGGCGACAACCTGGTCGTTTACGCCACAGATCATCTAACCGATGATTTAGGATTTGAAGGCAGTCAAAAACAAGCCATCGGCATGCTGAAAATTGACCAGGTGAGCGCCGGATACGCCAGCGGCATCATGGAAATACCGGCTGACATACGTCAAGTAAAAGTCGGCGACTGGGTGAAAAGTTGGTGAGGAATGGGGATGAAATAATTTGTGCATTATGGCGTAGTATTTTTGTTTGGCTTCAAGGCGCGGAAACAGGCGCATAGCAAGCTATGTAACTGTTTCCGCAACGCCGAAGCCGAACAAAAATACAAGTCAGAATGTACAAGTTATAAAATTCCCATTCCGAAGGTTATTAACAACTGTTTGACCGCTCTCTCAGTTGCCATAGCTAAGCCTATAAAAAACCTACATAAATTCATAAGCACTTGATAAATAAATAATTTCTAAAATGTATAAAAATTACGCAATTTAACAGAAAGGTAATTATTTCAAGCAGCGCAGGCTTTTACAAACGGCTAATCCACAGACTTATCCACAACAACTGTGTAAAACTTATTTATCCTCGGCCAAGTCATGAAGATAAACCGTTGCGCCGATCACGGCCGCCGGCGCAACAATTAAATTTAATATCGGAATCGTTAATCCCAAAACCGTCACCCCCCCAAAGCCCAAATTGGCGAAACGCCCTGTTTTCAGTAATTGTTTTTGTTGATCAAATACCAAACCCTGGTTTTCCAAAGGATAGGCCATATATTCCATCGCCAAACCCCAAGCCCCGAATAAAGCCCAAATAACCGGCGCAACGACATTAATCCCGGGGATTATGAATAGAATTAATAAAGGAATCATCCGGGTTAATAAATATAAAATGCGCTTTATCTCTCCCGCCATCACTTTAGCGAACGGCTGAGCTTCCACAGTCGACTTTTGTCCGGTAATCACTTCCACCGTTTTTGCCGCTAACTGACTATAAAACGGCGAAGCGATTAAATTCGCTAAAATGGTGAAAGTAAAGAAGCCCACCACAAAGAAACTAATAAAAAATAAAGGCCATAAAATCCATTCCAACCACGACAACCATCCCGGTATAAGCTGGTCAATCAGGTCGGCGACATAATAATAACCCAGCGCAAGAACCCCACTATAAAGGACAAGATTAATTAAAATCGGAATCAAAAAGAATTTTCGTAATTCTTTACGCATTGATAATCCTAATCCTTTAAAAAGATAAGTTATCGCTACAAGCGGATTTTTTCCTTTTTCAGTCAAGGTTAACATCGAGACACTCCCAGGTTTCAAAGATAAAGTTAATAATTTTATTTAGTTCCCACATCATTTTTGATTCGCCACATTCAGTCACATATCTGTGTATACTCTGTAAATCATTCAAAACTTAAAGGCTTATTATAAGGGAGAACAAATGCAAGTTGAGTTAATTATTCAAGCCGGTTGGATCATTCCGGTTGTTCCGCGCGATACTATTTATAAGAACCACAGTTTAATCATTGATAACGGCAAAATTATAGATTGCCTGCCGGAACAAGAAGCCGCTCAACGCTATCAAGCCGAAAACACCCGGTTTCTACCCGAACATGCTTTAATTCCCGGCTTCATCAACGCCCATACCCACACAGCGATGTCCCTAATGCGCGGTATTGCCGACGAATTGCCTCTAATGGAATGGCTGCAACAACATATCTGGCCATTGGAACAACAATGGGTCAGCGCTGACTTTGTCCGCGACGGCGCCGAATTAGCCATCGCCGAAATGATACGCGGCGGAACCACCTGCTTTAACGACATGTATTTCTTCCCTGATGTTGTCGCTAAACAAGCCGCTGAATTAGGCATACGCGCCCATATCGGTTTAATTGTGATCGACTTCCCAACGGTTTGGGCGCAAAACAGCGATGAATACATCGAAAAAGCACTCGCCCTCTTGCAACAATACCAAGATCACCCGCTAATCAACACCCCATTAGCGCCCCATGCGCCTTATACGGTTTCAGATAAGCCCTTGCAAACTATCGCCGAAATCAGCCAAAGCAGCGGTCAACAGATTCATATGCATGTGCATGAAACCGAGGCGGAAGTGTTCCAACATCAAAAAGAACACGGGTTAACGCCGCTGCAACGACTTGAAAAACTCGGCTTGTTATCCCCTTCTATGATGGCCGTGCATATGACTCAACTGACGAAGGTTGAAATTGAATCGCTTGCTGAAACCGGAACCCATATCATTCATTGCCCGGAATCCAATTTAAAACTGGCCTGCGGCTTTTGCCCCGTTGCCGCCTGCCTGGAGCAGGGTATCAATGTCGCATTAGGAACCGACGGTTGCGCCAGCAATAATGACTTAGACATGCTGGCGGAAATGCGCAGCGCCGCCTTATTGGCTAAAGGCGTTCAAAACAATGCTGCCGCCGTACCGGCGATGACAGCTTTGGAATTAGCCACCATCAACGGCGCAAAAGCATTGAGCGTAGACCGCCTAACCGGTTCACTGGAAATAGGAAAAGCCGCTGATGTAATCGCCATTGATTTATCGGAACTGGAAACTCAGCCGTTGTATAACCCTGTTTCACAAATCGTTTACGCTGCATCTCGTCATCAAATCACTGACGTTTGGGTGGCGGGAAAACATCTGTTGAAACAACGCAAACTCACAACCATCGACTTGGACTCATTACAAAGTCGCATACGCCAATGGCAATTGAAATTAAAACCTTAAATCCGGGCTAACACTTTAGGACTGAGAATTTTATAAAACCCGAAACTAATTTGTCTTTAAATCAGCATTTAAGCGGTGACTGCAAAAACAAGGCGTTCAATATCGAAGAACCAAAACAAAAACCCTGGAAGATGGGGATAACTGGGGTCATATATGGCATCTGTGCTGAATGGCGCCAATCTATGGCGCCGGAGCGACTTTGTGATGCTGCAGACTGGCTGGCCGAGTGTATCTGCACAAGTTTAGGCATCGCCTTAATAATTTTTCTACAAAAAAATGTTTTTACACTAAAATAAGCATTCTCAGTACCTAGCTTCCGGAGTTTCAAGGTAATTTTGTATGCACTCAAATCTCATGGAAACGCGGGCGCCGGGTATTGCGCTGAACTACATACATGTACTCAGGTATCCTTTTATAGCTATACCCTACATTTAGGAACGCACATGAAATAACTTGAACATTTGACTTATCTTTTATTCGTCTTCAGCGTTGCCTACATGGATGTAGGTAAGGGGCGTGAGTAAGAGCGGAAGCTTTGCACAAACAATTACATAGCCTACAATGAGCTTGTTTCTACGCCTTGGCAACTGCTCCATGCGTTGCTCTACCTCCTGCATAAACTACAGGGATGAAGTGAATGCAGATATTGCAGGAGCAAATATCTGCCCTTGCAGTCGTTGAATACGAAAAAAATCCTACGCCAAATGCCCAATTTATTTCATTCCCGTTCCGTAACAAACAACGACAGGGTGAACAGTTAGGTAATTTTTTAAGTTGCAAGAACATGACAAACACTATTCGTATAAAACGCTACAGCGGCTCAGAGCTGCAAAAATACATCCCCGATTTAGCCTGCCTACGCATCGAAATATTCCGGGATTTTCCTTATCTGTATGATGGCGACCTGGAATACGAAAAAAAATATTTACAAACCTATATTGATTGCGATGAAAGCGTTATCGTACTGGCTTTCGACGAGTCTAAAATCATCGGCGCCTCAACTGCCATTCCCATGCGCTATGAAACTGATGAGGTTAAAAAGCCATTCATAAATCATGGATATAACCCCAATGAAATTTTTTATTGCGGCGAGTCGGTTTTAGACAAGAAATACCGAGGCCTGGGTATAGGGGTTAGTTTTTTCAAAGAACGTGAAGCACATGCGAAGCAATTAGGTGGCTTTAAGCATATCTGCTTTTGCTGTGTAGAAAGAGCAAAAGACCACCCGCGCCGACCTGCCGATTATGTACCGCTGGATAATTTTTGGACTAAGCGCAATTATGTTAAACACCCGGAATTAACCGCCACCTATACCTGGAAAGACCTGGATGAAGAGTATGAGTCTCCCAAAAAAATGACTTTCTGGTTAAAAGCCTAATTGCCTTTTGCCCTCAACATAGGCATTGGTCTTTTTTCACGCGTTGTAACTACTCAGCGTAATTTGACATTTAATATCAATCACTTACTCCGGAAGACGCCGTAAATACATCCATGTAGGCTTGATTGTGACATCCATGTCACATACACTTCTTACGTAAGCAACTGATATTAAATTATTTGTGTTATTTAGATTACGCTGTGTAGTTACCACGCGTTTTTTATCCTGGGCATGGAAAACATGCCTTACTCGTCGGCAGAATATTGCAAAAAACTCACCATGAAAATTAAAATCGCCAGCGCGCAATATCCTATAGGCTTTTACCACTCATGGCCGGAATATGCGCTCAATATGGAACATTGGGTGCAACGGGCAACACAACAACAGGCTGATGTACTGGTTTTCCCCGAGTATGCCAGTATGGAGTTAACGTCTTTGTTTGCAAAAGCCGTTTATCAGAATCTTGCAAAGCAATTGCATGCCATGCAAAGTATTTTAGATAAATATATTTCATTGCATCAACATTTGGCTAAAAAACACCATTGCTTGATCTTGGCCGGTAGCTTTCCGGTTGCCATGCAAGAAGCGGTTTATCATAATCGCGCTTTTCTTTTTTATCCTGACGGCCAATACGATTATCAGGATAAATTAATCATGACTCGCTTTGAGTGCGAACAGTGGTGCATTCATAAAGGGCAGGAAATAAAATTATTCGCTAGCGATTATGGCAAATTAGCTATCAATATTTGTTATGACAGCGAATTCCCATTGTTTGCCCGACAACAGGCGGAAGCCGGTGCGGTTCTGATTTTGGCTCCCAGTTGTACGGATACGCTGGCCGGATATCACCGCGTACGTATCGGCTGCCAGGCTCGCGCTTTGGAAAACCAATGCTATGTCGTGCATGCGACAACTGTCGGTACAGCCGCCTGGTCGCCTGCTGTGGATGAAAATATAGGCGCAGCGGCTGTTTATACCCCTGTTGATCAGGGCTTCCCTGATAATGGAATATTGGCAAAAGGGGAATTAAACCAAGCACAATGGCTCTATGCAAATCTGGATTTAAGCGATATAGATAAGGTGCGAAAGACCGGCCGGGTATTAAATTACCGAGACTGGCCGCAACAATATGACGTGTACATGAATAGCATTTAGATAACTGGGGCCAGGTACAATTAAAGCTCAGCATCCTTTTTCGTAAGAATGGCGCACTAAGAAAATACAACTCTGATAAAGGAACTCTTGCTGGGAAAAGGCTGATTATCATGCAGCTGTTGCATTTTGTGTATTGTAGGCTGTTGCGATGTAGCGAGACGACGGTCGAATACAGCTAACCAAATACTCTAGAACGGGTGAAACCTGCGTTGGTTTATCAAGAAAAGACGGATAATACTCCGGCGCAGCCACCAGCTGGCGATCAACCATTTCATTGACAATGGGCAGATAATCAAACCCTGTTTTGCCGACATAAAGGTTTTTAATGTTTTGAGTCTTGTACAAATCGAGCGCCATGCTCACGCCATTAAGATAGAGGTAATCCTTGGTAAATCCACCGCCGCGATGCACCCTGACGGAGAGTTTGAACGCCTCATCTTGCGATAGCTGATGCTCTTCCAGCAAAAAGCTAAATGTATGTCGAAAGTCACCGTGATTAAGCATTTCACGAACTGAAAGTACGCGCAAAGCCAGTCCATGCAAACGTTTCAGTGTCATATTGCCAGAATGATATTCATTCAAAATGGCCAGCCCCTCTTGAGTTAAGGTGTTTCCCGGAAGCCCTAGAGAAAACACCTTTAAACGTTGAGATGATGAATTCAGTGTGGTGGCCATGTGCACGCCAAGTTCATGATGAATGAGCGCTCTAGCTTCAGTGATTGAGATATTAAGGCTTTTTGCAATTAAGATAGCTTTGTGAGTATTTGAAACCATTGCCGAGGCGACTAGTTTTGTACTCGCCTCAACTTTACAAGGCATTTTCCATTCCAACGCAGCTGACTTCATTTGTTCAAGTAAATCGTCAGTTGTAACTGTTTCTTCATCGGCGCTATCTAACTCATTTGCATGCAGTAAAAAGTGTGCATTCTGTTCATCTATCTGACTAGGTTCGCCATAATATTTTAGGGATTCATAAAGAAAATCAGGGCGCCCCGCCTTTACAAGCATACTAATTTTCTCACTGAGTCCATCCACGACATCCCGATAGAGAGACTGAATACTTGGGTCTCGAATAGCGTCCACCGGCAAACGATAAAGCTGTTCTCTAAATTGATAAGGGTCAACATCAAGTTGACGATATCTAAAATCAGGCTGATAGTTCCCGTTACTTTTAAAGAATTTCTTTCTCTCTGCAGGAATATTAACCGGATTAATATAAAACAATGTTTCCAAGCCTTTCGCCAGTTGGAATAATGCGCGATCCACTTTTAGAATGGATGGGTCCATTTTTTCTGTCAGTATGTCTGATTTTTTTGCCCGTTTTTTTGATGTATAACGACGAGAGAATAATGCTGAAATATCGATTAGACACTCTTTAAATTGCTGGCTAAGCGACTGCATAACTAATGGATATATTTCACCGCTTATTTCATCCATGAAGACCTTTTTTACTTCGAGAGGCAAAACAAGACTGTGTTGAAAGCGGCTATTGATATGCGAAATCAAATAACCGCGCCCGTAAAATACAGAATTTTCTAGCGCTAATACGGGTATGTTCGGAAGATCAATTTTTGACAACTTATCTAGAGATAAGTCAATAATATTTTTCCAACGATCCAGATCAATTTGTTCGGAGCCTATATTAAATGTAGGCGTATCCCCATCACGGCGAAGGTGATTGTAGGAGTGAACGTCAAACACAAGTGCTGCGCCAAACTGTTGCTCTATATTGTTTATTAAAGCATCAAGTACACGATAAAATATTTGGTGTTTGTTTGTGCTTTCTGTCCGCTCTTTAGCGGATAGTTTTGTTTTCCAAACGGTTTTCCCCCAAGCCTTGGCGTAGATGCAATTTGCTACAGGCCGGTTTAGGTCATATTCATAGCGAGAGTCTTGTGCGATCAAGGTGATAGGCATCGCATGAATGAGCTGGTCTGTATAAGGGTCTTCCTCGTACAGCCGCGCCTCTTCAGATAAGGCGACTTTTGGTATCAAACTGTTTCTAAATTCATGGCCCGCATGAACGGCTGTGCAAACAACGGGCATGTAAGATTCGATTTTTAGAATGAAGCCCCCCTGTAGCAACTCGCATTCAAAATGCTCTCTTGCCTCAATGCGCCGGATGATTTCTTGTTCAGATAGCTTCAGCATCGTCGATCACCTTACGGAAAGAGTTTTTACGCTCGATGACAAGTTCCCGAGCCGACACAACGTTTTCGATAAAATCAATTATTGGCTTTTGAAGCCTGGTGCGATTCAACTTGTTGATTCGTGTAATTCCGCCGGGACTGAGTACATTCACTTCGATGACTTTTCCGTTGATTACATCAAGACCAACAAGATACAGACCATCTCGTACAAGTTGTGGCCCAAGCGCCTTGCACAATAACTTTTCTTCTTTAGTGAGGGTATGCCTCGCCTCTTTTCCACCCGCGTGAATGTTTGAACGAATATCATCTGCTGACGGTACTCTACGCATTGCGCCAATAGGCTCGCCATTGAGCAATAGGATGCGAACATCGCCTTCATGAGCACCTTCCACATATTCTTGTAAAATCACATGGTTGCCTTGCTCTCCACCGATGTAAAATTCCAACAATGATTTGAAATTTTGTTGCGCATTTTTTTCAACGACAATAACGCCTTGACCCCCAAAACCATTTAAGGGCTTCATAATCATCTTCTCAGTTGCAGACTCATCTAAGACCTGCGCTAAATATTCCTGACTTTTTGATACATGAGTAACAGGTATGAAGCGCGCCGCTTCGCCACTAAAGGAAGCTGGGTAAAGTTTGTTATTCGCAATACGAAGTCCATCGATGTCATTCATGATGAAGACATCGTTGCGCACTGAATCAAGAAAATTTAATGCGGTTGTATCTAAAGGAGGGTTGGCGCGCATAACAATGGCGTCAAAACCTCCCAGAGGCAGTTTGCATCGTTTAAATACCGTGGATTTATAGAATGATGGTATGTTGCCGCTGATTTTTTCTGCCTTCTTTAGCACATTACAAAACGCGAAAGCTGTACTATCCCTAATGGTCAAATTATTAGGTGTAGTGATCGCTACGGTTATGTTTCGTGAAGCAGCTTCGTGAATTAATCTTAATGTGCTGTCATGTTCTGGGTCGATGCGATCCCAAGGGTACATTAAAAAACAAATTTTCATGGTTATGTCTTCTTATAAATCTTCGTCTGGTAATGCAGAAGGGCCTACCAATTCTTCACTGGGCTTGCCAATAACAGAGAAAGGAACTACTGCAATGTGTGTTTTTCGGCAATAGCGCAGCCTGATTGCGGGTGAACTCGTCACTACGGGATAGACCGTAAGGGAAGTGTTCTACCGTGTAGAACTTCTTAGGGTTTACAAATGATTAAATTATGCATTTCGATAGAAATCCCTTATGAAGTTATTGCAATACAAGCATTGTGATTCTGATTAAGGGATTAGTAAAATGATGGTTTTTTCTAGTTATTGATAAAAATAATTTATCGAAGTGGGTAGCTATGAATACTGATCTATTGAGAACATTCCTTGAAGTGGCTAAAACCCGCCACTTTGGGCATGCTGCTGAAAACCTCTTTCTGACGCAATCGGCGGTTAGTTCCCGAGTCAAGCAGCTTGAGGCCATGATAGGCATGCCCGTTTTTACAAGACAGCGCAATAACATCCTGCTTACGACCGCAGGCGAACGATTGCTGCCTCACGCAGAGAGTTTGTTAGCTTCTTGGCAGCTGGCCATTCAAGAGGTAGGCGTTCCATCGAAGAAGAATGCTCAGCTTTCACTAGGTGGCACATCGAATCTTTGGGACACCTTTTTGCAGTCGCTGCTCCCCAAATTATCAATCAAATTTCCTAATCTATATATGCGCACAGAGATAAACAATTCCCAGCATTTAGTTCGTTCGTTACTTGGAGGAAGAGTCGATATTTTCGCCACACTCGACCCTCCCGCGAATGGCGACTTTGAGGCAGAGGTCATTGGTGAGCTGGAGCTGATAATGGTCTGTAATGTTGACGAACAGCAGATGGAAGGCATCCCTACGCTGGGACATGTATTTGTTGATTGGGGGACAGCTTTTAATATCCAGCAGGCGAGACTTTTTACGGAGCCTGTGGCGCCTATTCTACACACTGGGCAAAGCCGTATAGCGCTAGAGTTCATCTTGAGTCACCGTGGTGCGGCTTATTTGCCTAGAGCCTTAGTACAACCCTATCTGGACGATGGCAACCTATTTCAGGTATCAGGTTCTTTAGAAGTTGAGCAGCAAGTTTTTGCGGTTTATCTAAAAGGCTCAGATACAAGCTTATCTTTAGGCCCAATTATTCACTTCTTAAAGGGTCGAGACATCAAACCTGAAACTGCAATCTCGCCGATTGAGGATGAATTTAAGTAGCAGACATCAATACATCTTATAGCGCTAAGGATTCAGCACTGGATTGGCTACATTAATACGACGCCCATCGAATAGAAAAACTAAACTTCAAAGGGATTCACTGTCATCGCTCGCACACTTGAACTTTTCTGTGTGATCCCCCATCTATTTCTCCGTTAATCGCTAATAGCTTTGTATCGGGATTAATCCCATTAACAGGAGACTATGACAATGTACTTATCGGTTGATAAGCGCCCTATGAGTGCGCGTTCCCCTCCGAATTGACCTGTATTAGAATAAAAAATAGCAGGGTTGCCTGCATTTACTCGAGAACTCTATTAAAAAAACCGGAGGAATGCATGCTGGAAGTAAACCAGTTATCCAGAAAGTACGGCAGTTTTCTCGCCGTAGATAAAGTTAGTTTCACTATTGGGAAGGGTGAGATTGTCGGTCTGCTCGGCCATAACGGTGCCGGGAAAACCACGATTATGAAAATAATGAGTGGTTACCTTGAGGCCAATAATGGCTCGGTAAAAGTTGATGGAATTGATTTAGATATAAACCCTAAAGAGATTCAAAATAATCTAGGTTATCTGCCCGAAAGTTTGCCTGTCTATCCAGAAATGAACGTTGCCGATTATTTAGATTTTTCAGCCGATTTGAAAGGCCTGAAAAATAACGTAAAAAAATCAGAAATTAAACGCGTTATAAAAGCAACTGATATTGCTAGCAAGTTGCTCTCACCTATTTCGACACTTTCTCGTGGCTTTAAACAACGGGTGGGTGTTGCTCAAGCGATACTGGGGCGTCCAAAGCTACTTATTTTGGATGAACCAACAAATGGCCTGGATCCCGAACAAACGCAACATATGCGTGACCTAATTAAAGAAGTCGCTAAAGATGCCACTGTTATTCTGTCTACCCATATTATGCAAGAGGTCGAGGCGCTGTGCACACGCGTCTTGATGCTTCACGGAGGAAAATTGGCGCTGGATTCTGAGTTAGAGGCGTTAAGACAAAGCCATCATCTGATCTTGGAGACATCCCTCGAAAAAGAAGGAATCAAAGTTGTTACAGATATTTCGGATGTAGAAAACGTGAAGTGTCTCGACACAGAAAACGATGTGAGCACATATCGCGTCAAGTTTAAAACCGGTGTCAACTCAAGAACCTTATCCGCACAGATTGCTAAGGCTGTTGCAGAAAAAAATGCATCACTCTATCAATTGCGCCCGGAATTACGAGACCTAGAAACTCTATTTAAAGAAGTCAATGAAGGAAAGTTTGATCAAGAGGGGGCGAGCAATGCTGCATAATATTGATTCAAAAATTACAATAAAGCGGATAGCGTCAAAAGAGATTTCATTATTCTTCGCATCGCCTATTGCCTATTTGTTTTTAGCAACCTTTGCCGCCGTGACTTTGTTTGTCTTTTTCTGGGGGGAATCTTTTTTCGCCAGGAATATTGCCGATGTTCGTCCTTTGTTTGAATGGATGCCGGTATTGTTGATTTTTCTTTGCGCCACTTTGACCATGAGGCTATGGAGCGAAGAGAGACGAAATGGCACCTTGGAATTCGTACTGACTCAATCGGCGCCGCTTTGGCATTTTGTATTAGGCAAGTTTTTGGGCTGTTTATTTCTGCTTTCGGTGGCTTTATTGATCACATTACCGTTGCCAATGACCGTTGCTTTGCTGGGAGAGTTGGATTGGGGGCCTGTATGGTCAGGCTATATAGCAACGCTTTTTATGGGAGCCGCTTATCTTAGCATTGGCTTGTTCGTATCATCGCGAAGTGATAACCAGATTGTCAGCTTAATCAGCGCTTCGGTTCTTGCCGGGCTATTTTATCTGGTTGGCTCGGCGACCATTACGGATTTATTTGGTAATCAAGTCGGTGGCTGGCTCAGGCTTTTAGGAACGGGTTCCCGGTTTGAGTCGATCACTCGTGGCGTTATCGATTTTCGGGATATCTATTTTTATGTGAGCCTGATTATCGTATTCCTCGCGTTGAATATTCTGTCTTTAGAAAAAGAGCGCTGGGTGCATGGTGAACCGCGTGAACACCATACGTATTGGCAAGCATTCTCCTTTTTGATCGTTGCGAATGCGCTGGGCGCTAACTTATGGCTGAGTCAGATAAATAGTGTGCGTATCGATGTAACACGTGGTGATCAATACTCTATTTCTGAAGCGACAGAAGCTTACTTAAATCAGCTCCAGGAACCGCTCCTTATACGTGGATACTTTAGTGGAAAAACGCATCCGTTGTTGGCGCCACTGGTTCCGCACATGCGTGACCTCATTAAAGAGTACCAGGTGTCCAGTAGCGGCAAAGTCAGAGTGGATTTTGTTGATCCCTTAAGTTCACCAGAGCTAGAAGAGGAGGCAAATCAAAAATACGGTATTCAGCCTGTCCCCTTTCAGGTGGCCGATCGTTATCAATCCTCTATCGTGAGTTCTTATTTTAATGTGCTGATTCAATATGGTGATGAGCATGAAGTCTTAGGCTTTAGGGATCTTATTGAGGTTCAAGCGCGCAGTGAGTCAGATATTGATGTTCAGCTTCGCAATCCAGAACACGACTTGACTCGAGCGATTAAAAAAGTGCTTCGAGCTTATCAAGCTGGAGGCAATCTTTTCGATACCGTAAAAACTGATTTGGCTTTAACCGCTTACATATCGGGTGACGAAAAATTGCCGCAGCAGTTACGGGCATTTAAGGATGAAATCAAGACCGCTGCCAATGAGCTCAAGACGCAATCGGGTGGTCGACTAAGTGTTGCTTTTGTTGAGCCAGAAGCTGATGGCGGCAAAGTCGCTCAGGAGATTGGTGAAAACTACGGCTTCAAACCCATGGCGACGAGTCTATTCAGTAACGATCAGTTTTATTTCTACTTAACGCTACAGGGTAACGACCAGGTGGTTCAATTGCCTTTGGGAAATTTAAGTAAGGAAGAATTTGAACGCAACCTGGATGCAGGAATAAAACGTTTTGCTGCCGGGTTTACTAAAACTGTCGCCCTGGTAACACCGAAACCGGATTATTCCTCGCCTTATAGCGGTAGAAGCTCGAGCTTTTCTGAATTAGAGCGTTTTTTGAGTGCTGAGCTTAACGTTGTACAGGAAGACTTAACCGATGGCGCTGTCTCCGGCGAAGCCGATATTTTGTTACTGGCTGCCCCTAAGGGATTGGACGACAAACAGTTATTCGCGGTTGATCAATTCTTGATGAAAGGTGGAACCGTTATCGCCGCCACCTCACCTTATTCAGCCAATCTGTCTAATCGCAGTCTGAGTGTGCAAAAGCATGGCAGCGGATTAGAAAAATGGTTAGAGCATCATGGTATCGAGATTAAAGATTCTTTAGTTCTTGATCCACAGAACTCTGCATTTCCTGTGCCTGTGAGTCGTAATATTGGCGGCTTCAGTTTGCAGGAATTACGAATGCTGGATTACCCCTATTTTGCAGATATCCGTGGCAACGGTGTTAATAAGGACAATCTGATTACTTCAGAATTGCCTCAAGTGACTATAGCCTGGGGATCTCCACTGGTGGTTGATGAAGATAAAACCAAATCGCGTCAAGTGACTAAGCTGCTGACCAGTTCAAAAGGCTCCTGGCTGTCGAATTCAATGGATGTCATGCCTAAAGTCACTCGGCAGGGGGTTAGCGCATTTGAACCTGAAGGTGAGCAATCAAGCCATCTATTGGCATTGATGACTGAAGGCCGGTTTGAGTCATACTATGCCGGTAAGTCTTCTCCGCTTATTGAGAAGGCTGAAGGCGATGATGAAAGTGCTTCTGAATCAGAGGAGGCTGAAGCCTCAAAAGACGCTGATGAAGCGCTTCAAATCAGTAGTGTGATAGAAAAATCACCAGAATCTTCTCGTATCATACTGTTTGCTTCAAACGACTTCCTAAGTGATCAAATTATTCAAATGCTTGGAAGTGCTCAGCAAACAGAATATGTCAATACGGTACAAATGGTGGCAAATGCAGTTGATTGGTCTCTTGAAGATAAAGGTCTGTTAAGTATTCGCTCACGAGGTCACTTCAATAGGACACTACCGCCGATGGAGCAATCAGCGCAAATGTTCTGGGAGTACTTGAACTATGCCTTGGCTGCGTTGGCCATTATCTTTGTTGCCTTGTGGGAGAGGCGAAAACGCGCGGCTAAAAATAAACAGTATTTAGAGCTTTTAGCGGAATAAGGAGGACATGTAATGAAAAAGAATATCTCTTTATTAGCTGGCGTTTTTGGCTTGCAGTTAGTCATTGCCTTGTTGGTATTTCTGTTTGGTAACAGCAGTTCGGGAGAGTTTACTTCAGAAGCATTATTACACTTCGAAAAAAGCAATATTGATCGCATCGTTATCAGTGACTCAGATAGCAAAGTGACGCTGTCAAAAAAGGGCAAAGCGTGGCTGATGGCGGAAGATGATTTACCCGTCGACTCAGCTAAGCTGGATGATCTGCTGGCAAAGCTTTCCGAGATCAGAACGACCTGGCCAGTAACGACGACATCGTCCAGTCACCAGCGATTTGAAGTTGCTGAAAGTAAATACCGCAGAAGAATCACTCTGTCTATAGGTGAAAAGCCTGTTGCAGATCTCTTTGTAGGCACATCACCGGGATTCAAAAAATCTCATATTCGTGCTGCCGAACAGGATGAGGTCTATGCATTAGCGTTTAATGCCTACGATACGCCAGCAATCAAAAAAGATTGGCTGGATACATCTTTGTTGGCGGTCAAATCGGTAACGAGCGTTAAAGGCGGTGACTATGAATTAACGAAAGAAGATGACAAGTGGCGCTTGCCTATGTCCTTGGAAAACCGAGAAGTTAATTCGGACAAGGTTAATGATCTTATAAAAGCAATAGCTGCCTTTAGGGTGATGGATGTCGCCAAAGATAAGCCTGATTTCGATAAAGATAACAGTGTTACGCTGGAAGTTGCTAATGGCGAATCGTATTTCATTGATCTCATGGAGAAAGAGGGTAAGTACTATGTTAAGCGCTCAGATATCGATCATGTGTTTACGCTCAGCAAGTACGAATACGATCGTTTAAGTTCGCCAAATAAAGAATCCTTAACGGCTGAAATCAAGCCGGAACAAGAAGGTGAATCGAGGGAGAATGAAACCGGTGATAGTGTTAATGTCGAAACGGAGGAGAGACAAAAATAGTTGAAGTGGCGGAGGCATCAACGCCTCCGTCTCCAATACCGCGTCCAGTGGAGACTTATCAATTTAAATCAAGCCTTTACATAGTCCTCTATTGGTTTATTCATTAAATGCGGCAAACTCTTCCTCAGACATCCATACAGGTTTTTTCTTGGGTTTCATCAGGTGAATAAGATGATCTTTTGCGCCTAGGCGTTGGCCTTGTCGAAAATCACTTTTGACGGTGCTTCGTTGTCTAAAAACCAGCGCCGTCCCTTGTTTCATTAACAAGGCGATAATAGCAAAACTCGTGTAATAACGATCTGCGAGCAGCAAATCATTCTGATTAAGAACATTGATTAATCGAGAAAATAACGATGTTTCCCCTGTCCCTTTTCCCTGATACGGTCCTAAAACATAATCAAGACAACAAAAACCATGAGAAACCATGAGTGTCAGGTCTTGCCTTTTGCCAACCTTAATAATTGAGACCCGACACCTCTGGCTTTCGAACCCACCAGCTTTAGCTGGTGGTTGTTAAGTAAAAATTGCTTGTTAAAGTTTTAAAAAGGTCTATATTAAGCACTTATTATTAGTCTTTTAAGGTTAAAGTTATGAAGCAAATTTTAGCAAATTGCTCAGCAAGTATTTCTGAGTTAAAGAAAAATCCGACGGCTTTGCTAAACGAATCAGACGGTGCGCCAATCGCAATTCTTAATCATAATGTTCCAACAGCGTACCTTATTCCAGCAGGAACATTTGAGTGGTTAATGGATAAACTAGATGAATCGGAATTAATTCAGCTTGTTAAAAACCGAGAGTGTGAAAAAAAGGATGCAATAGAAGTCAATCTTGATGACTTATAAAATAAAGTTTCTGCCAAGTGCTTTAAAAGAGTGGAAAAAATTAGCGCCACCAATACAAAAACAATTTAAAAATAAACTCTCGGAAAGAGTTAAGAACCCTCATAATCCAGCGAATAAATTACGAGGGTTTCAAAATGTATACAAAATTAAACTTCGATCTGCAGGTTTTCGATTGGTATATGAAGTAGATGATACTGAAATAATAGTTTATGTTATTGCTGTCGGGAAAAGAGAGCGAGGGTTAGTATATGCTAAGGTTAATGAGCGAATATAGATACATGGCATTCCGCTGCATTCGGTATTAAAGGATCGAGCGTTGTTTAACTGATAAGCATTTTATCTGTCGTGCGCCAGTATGACAGATAAATGTGATAAAGTGGTTCTAAATTACATCATGCAATTAACCCAGCCTTGTCGGTGATTTTTATGGCGCTAAAGCGACAAAGCTGGGTAAAAATTACAAAAAAGCATGAGGAACAAAAAAACCATGCCAAACAAACCAGCCAACAAAGCGATCATTATCTATCCGGAATTTGACACTCAGGATACTTTTTGGAGCTATGCGCATAGTTTAAAGATGTATGCGCCGCTCAACCGGTTCGGCATGCCTAAACGTTTGTTGCCGCCTTTGGGTTTATTGGGTTTATACAATCACCTCAAACCTTATTATCATGAATTAAGCCTGATCGATAAAAATGTTGACCCCCGCCCGCTTGAAACATTAATTAAGCATGCCGACCACGTCTACATGGGTGGGATGTTAGCTCAGGAGCAGTCGCTATTAAGCTACGCCGGTCTGGTCAAAACACTGAATAAAACCTTGATTATCGGCGGCACAGCAATTACACCGGATTCGCCTTTATTGGAATTTGCCGATTACGCGATAGAAAATGAAGCGGAAGGCGTGATTGATGAGTTACTGGCGGCATTGGCAAACGGGCAAGGTCAAGGTTATTACAAAGGCGGTTGGGTTGCCCCGGAACAATTCTTCCAGCCGGATTTTAGCGCCATTGATCTCTCTAATTATGTGCATATGGCGATTCAAATCAGCCGGGGCTGTCCTGAGCGTTGCGAGTTTTGCGATATTCCTTATCGTTTTGGTAAGGCCTTTCGAGTAACGCCTAAAGAAAAAACCGAGCAGGCGATTCGCCAATTATACAATCTGGGTTGGCGGGGGCAGATTTTTATTGTCGATGATAATTTCATCGGCAATCCGCGCAAGGCCTTGCCTATTTTGCGCGATCTATATGAAATCGGTGAAAAAATCGCTTATCACCATCCCAAATATACCGAACTCACTTTACGCCTGGCCGATGATACGCCGATCATGGCGGAATTACGCGCGGGCTTTAAAAAGGCGCATTTTATCAACGGTTTTTACGGCGTGGAGACGCCCAATACGGCTTCTTTGCGGGAAACGCAAAAACTGCAAAACCTGCGCGGTGACAAGACTATATTAGAGAAGTTACATTTTATTGCCGATCAAACCGGCAGCGGCGTAATGATGGGGATGATTTACGGTTTTGATCATGATACCGATGAAACCGTGCAATCGTTTATTGATTTTGTCAATGCAAGCAATGCGCCTATCGTGATGGCCGGTTTGCTGAATGCCCTGCCTTTCACCGGCTTGATGAGCAGAATGAAACAACAGGGCCGCTTGTTGCAGCTCAGTAGCGGCAACAATTCCGACGGCGTTATTAATTTCATTCCCTATCAGTTTTCGGTTCAACAAGCTGAGCGGAATTATTTAACCATTCTCGAAGGCATTTACCAGCCCAAAGCTTATTTTAAACGGGTTATGCGTCATTTAGCCTTGATTGATTTATCCTTGCAAAGCGATTATCGAAAACAAAGCCATAATTCCTTGATTTATCTTGGGCGCATTCTTTCCCGCAAACATGCCGGTTTATATTGGCGTTATTTGCCTCAGGTGCTTTGCATAGCCATCAAAAAAAGAATCACAGCAGCGGCTGATTTCAACGCCCTACTCGCTGAGTATTTTTCTTTATGCGGTCAATATACGCATTTTCGCAGTCAGATTGATTGTCAGAGCGGGCGCATCAAAAAACAACAATACCAACCTGAACAGTTGCTTTCTTGGCGCGACATCCTGCATGTTCAAAAACCGCCCTCACCGTCTTTATGAGTTGTTATTTTATCGGCTTATCCATTACTTATCATGACCCGGCCTTAGCCATTATCAATGCCGAAGGCGAGGTGCTTTACGCCGAGGCGACCGAGCGATTGTTGCAGTATAAACGGGCATTGCATTGTCCGCCGGATGGTTTACCTTGGATTGAACCAATTTTAAAGCAATATTGCCCCGCCCCGACTCAATTTGTGATTGCTCTGAATTGGCGTCGCAAACGGCCGCTTTATGAAAATATCGTCGCCGCTTTAGGATGCCTAAAAGCGGATGGCTTGCTCAAAAAGGGCATTAAACGGCTGTGTTCACCCTTGCCGAATTACCAATTGCATCATATGGTCGCCAGTCAGCGTAACCATATCGTCGCGGGTGGTTTGAATTGTGTGCGCATGATAGCCGAGCGTTTTCCTGATTGTGAAATTAACATTGAAGATTTCGATCATCATTTAACGCATGCGGCGACTGCTTGTTATAACAGCGCTTTTGAAGAAGCGGCCTGTGCGGTGGTTGATTCCTTCGGAGAAAACGGTTCGATGGGTTTTTATCATTTTAAAGATGGCGCATTGCAGTTGCTGCATGAAACCCGTGGCGTCGGCAGTTTGGGTTTTTACTATATGAAATTGACCGAATTATGCGGTTTTGACTGGTTAAAAGGCGAAGAATGGAAGGTCATGGGCTTAGCGCCTTATGGTCGATTGAATACGGACATTTATCAGTTATTAAAGAAAACTATCCGCGTTGAAGGCTTTCATTGTCATCATCATACCGGGCATTTGAATACCGCCCTATCAGCATTGGAGGCTTATCGCCGAAAGCAGGATGACTTTATCGAAACCGCCGCTGATTTAGCCTTTACCGGTCAATATTTTTTCGCTGAAATAATGTCTCAGTTATTACAGCATTTACAACAGCAAACCGGCAGCGATAATCTATGCCTGGCGGGGGGGTGCGGCTTGAATTCCGCCTACAACGGCCAAATCACCGAAAAAACCGACTTTAAGCAAGTTTATATTCCATCCGCGCCGGCTGACGACGGTACTGCGTTGGGCGCAGCTTGGTTAGCTTTTCATAAAAATGCTGCGGACAAAACAGGCGAACGATCTCAACAAATCCTATCGCCCTATTTAGGTTCAGAAATGGATGAAGAAGCTTTACAGCGTCTTATTCAATACAACCGAAGTCTGAATATTCAACATTTACCCGAAGATATTTGCCGGAAAACGGCGGAATATTTGGCGCAAGGCTGTTTGGTGGCTTGGGTGCAAGGGCGGGCGGAATACGGACCTCGCGCTTTGGGTAACCGGTCTATTTTAGCCGACCCAAGAAATGCGAAGGTTAAAGATAAAATTAATCAGGATATAAAATTCAGAGAGCGCTTTCGCCCTTTCGCACCGTCGATTTTGGAAGAATATGGCGAAGAATATTTTATCAACTATCAGCCTTCGCCATATATGGACAAAACGCTGCTGATTAGAGAAGAAAAGCAAGCCACGATTGCCGGAGTGTGTCATGAGGACGGCACCGGGCGTTTGCAATCGGTAAAAAAATCCGCTAACCCGAAGTTTTACCGATTGATCGAATGTTTTAGTGAGTTGACGGGTGTTCCGGTGTTATTGAACACCAGTTTTAATGTGATGGGAAAACCATTAGCGCATAGCGTTGAAGATGCGATTGCGATTTTTTTAACCACCGGGCTGGATGTGTTAGTGATTGGTGATTATCTGATCACTAAAACCAGCTTTCAATCGTAGCGGATTGCCATGCTTTAGCCCCATCGTTTCAAAACCTGATACCTCACTCCGCCTGTTACGCTGCAAGATTCCATTAAACAAAATTGATCAGCTCGCCACAGTAACGATTCGAATGGAATTTCAATTTTATGATTCACCTTACGCGCTAAGGTCACATGAGGCTTGAAGGCTCTGGTTTCAGTCGCCACGCCGCATTGATTAACTTTAGCTTTTATGTCCTCGACTAATTGTTCAATAGGGGCATTATGCGCCGAACTGTTTAAACAGAGTATGCGCGGTTTGCGCCAATAAGCGAGTTGGTCAAACAGTATTTCAAAAGATGGAATAGTTATATTTTCAACAGCCTTAATAATATCCCTCTCTTGCGGCTGTGCAATCAAACCTAAAAAAACCAAGGTGATATGGATATTTTCGGTTGAAGTCTTTCTACAGCTTTTGTCATCTAGCCTAGAGATGATTTTATTGACATCTTTCCTGATTGCAGGATTGGGTTCCAGAGCAAAAAATAATCTTTTCATGGAAATAAATTGATTTTTGAATTGATCCGAATTATGTTAGCGGTTCATGTTTTGAATAGATTTTCCGGAATTTATTGAAGCGGTTTTCATAATAAAAACAGAGGTATTAAAAAATGGACAGAACAGCTATACATGATGTTATCGTCGGATCAGTCATTACACTGGGCGTGGTTCTTGGTTATGCCCTTTCCAGCTCCTGGTTCATATTATCCGGCATCGTCGGCGTCGCTATCATCCAAAGCGCTTTTACCGGTTTTTGCCCCGTCTATTTTACAATGGATAAATTAGGCATCCCTAAATCATCGTAACTTTCCAATAGAGATAGTGGCGAAATCGCGGCTATCTCTTTTCATCGAACACCTGTTTCGGGCATTCATCCCCTTGCCTCCCCCATTCCGCCCAGGAACCATCGTACATGGGCGTTGATGTAACGCCAACTAGATATAATGCTAATTGTAAGACGGCAGCTGAAACGCCGGACCCGCAACTGGCGATAATCGGTTTAGCCAAATCCACGTCAGCCGCTAAAAAAATAGATTTCAACTGTGATTTGGAAAGCAGATGAATGCCGTCTTCGGCAAATAAAGAGCGATAGGGAATATTGATGCTGCCCGGTATATGCCCTGGTTTTAAATCTGATTCTTTCAACGGGCGTTGACCCTTAAAACTATCTGACGAGCGGGCGTCTACAATTTGCTGTAATGGATCTTGGAATGCGCTCTGCATTTGCGGTAGATCGACAAAAAGTTCAGCCTGGAATTTAGCGGTAAAGCGTCGACTTGTTATGACGCTACTTGCAGAATCGGTTGGATAACCTTGCTTCAACCACTGCCCCAAGCCGCCTTTTAAAATTTTTACCTGTTCATGCCCGAATACGCGAAACATCCACCAGGCGCGGGCGGCGGCAAATAGATGGTTATTGTCATAAACGATAACAGAAGTATGTTTGTCCACCCCAAGTTGCCCCACTTGCCGGGCAAACTGATCGGCTGTCGGTAAGGTGTGCGGCAAATGATGATCCGGGTCTGCTATCCGGTCTATATCAAAGAAAAGCGCTCCGGGAATATGCTGCTGCTGGAATTCCGCTTCAGCATTGCGTTGTTGGCGGGGTAGAAAAAAGGTGGCGTCGAAAATAAGCTGATCATTTTGATGCAAACAGGCTTTTAATTCCTCACAACTTATCCAAGGAGAAGAAGATGATTGAGCGATTATGCGAGCATCCGCCACCCAGTTTTTCCAACTTTATATTTGTGACTGCAAATAATTGGCGACGCCGATTTTGTCGATCAATTCCAATTGGGTTTCCAGCCAATCAATATGTTCTTCTTCACTTTCTAAGATTTTTTCGAATATTTCTCGGGAAGTAAAATCCTGTACGCTCTCACTATAGGCAATCGCCTCTTTCAAAACCGGAACGGCGATTAGTTCCAACTTTAAATCACATTGCAACATTTCTTGTGGATTTTCACCGATCAAGAGCTTGCCTAAGTTTTGTAGATTGGGCAGGCCTTCCAAGAAAAGAATACGTTCGATTAACCAATCGGCGTGTTTCATTTCATCAATGGATTCGTGATATTCCTTTTCATTGAGTTTTTCAAATCCCCAATTCTTATACATGCGCGCATGTAAAAAATATTGGTTGATTGCCGTTAACTCATTTTCCAGCGCTTTGTTCAAATACTCTACAACTTTAGCGTCGCCTTTCATATTTCCTTACCTTGTGAGTGATTAAGGAACATTCACGAACTAATTTCATTCACGTTCCTGTAGCCAACATGGCTGGTTGATTCTGCCGATTTTCAGTCAGCAATTCTTTAATATGGGTGCAACATTTCCCGCAAACGCTACCGGCGCCGGTAGATTGGTTCACTTGTCTGCAAGAAGTTGCGCCTTCATCAATTACCTGATCAATTTGTTTGCCGGTGATTGCTTTACATACACAAATATACATGATCGACTCCTACGAAAGCTTGTTTATGTTAATGATAACAATTCTCATTTAAAAGTAAACCACTTTTTTGCAATTTGTCGAGCTGTTCAACATTTTTACACTATTTATTAGTCCCGGCTTTTGAGCCGAATTATAACTTATTGATCTAAACCTAAAATAAAATTTTGCAAAACTTGCAGTAAATACACCATATCCTTTTCAGTGTGACTGGCGGATACTTGCAGCCTGATTTCCTGTTCGCCTTGAGGAACAACGGGGAAATTCAACCCTGTCGCCAATATTCCGCGTTCAAACAAATAATTGACCAAAGCTGCGGTTTTTTGAGTATCTCTGATTAAAATCGGCACTATCGGGTGCTCGCCCGGTAGAGTTTCAAAACCGCAGGCTTTTAAACCGCTTCTTAATTGTTCATGCATCGATTTTAATTGAGCTAATTTATCTCTGCCTTCCTGACTGTCGACAATGTCCAGGGCCGCCAACGCAGCCGCAGCTTCAGCCGTGGTAATCGGGTTGGAAAATATATACAAGGGCGCTGTTTCAGTTAAATAATCAATCACTTTTTGACTGGACGCCACATAACCGCCATTCACCCCTAAAGATTTTCCTAAGGTGGCGATCAATACGTCCGTCTGAGCCTGACACATCTCTTCCGTTCCTCGGCCGCATTCGCCATAAGTCCCGATACCGTGGGAATCATCAACCACAGTGATAACGCCTTCCGGATAATCGTTGTCATAGCGGCGAGCAATTTCCGTTATCCGCTGCAAATCCGCATAATCGCCGCGCATGCTGAAAACACCGTCAGTTACAATCAAAACTCGTTTAAACCCGCCCCGGTGATTCGATAAAAGACGATCCAATTGCAAATAATCCAGATGATTATAAACTTGTTTTTCAGCCGGTTTGGCTAAACGAATAGCATTGATAATACAATTATGATTCAAGGCATCGCTGACCACCAAGGTTTCCGAGCTAATCAATTGTGGCAAAACGCCTAACATTGCCGCATAGGCCGAACTGAACAACAGCGCCGCCTCTCTGTTATGAAACTCAGCCAGCTTTGCCTCTAAAGCTTTATGCGCCTGAAATGTGCCGCTGATAAAGCGCACCGCTCCCGGACCGACGCCGAATGTTTCAGTCGCCTGCATTTCCGCCGCGATGACCACAGGATGAAAGGATAAACCCAAATAGGAATTGGAATTCATCCTTAAAAAGGCTTTATCGCCCTCGCCTTGCAGATAAAATCTCAAGCCATCGCCTTGCCCCGGCGGCTTGACGCCGCTAATAATGAATTCATTTCTTTTCGCGGTACCCTGTTGATCAATCTTGGCAAGTCTTTCGGCAATAACCGATTCAATTTTATTTAATGACATGGCGCACCCTCAGATCTGTGCAAATTTCAGCGCTAATTTTTCCAACATATCCGCCACCATTGTCGATAAGTTATATTCCGGTCGCCAACCCCATTCTTGCGCGGCACAGCTGTCATCCATGTGTCGCGGCCAGGAATCCGCTATCGCCTGACGCACAGGATCAACTTGGTAAGTGATTTTGAAATCAGGCAGATGCCGTTTAATTTCATTCGCCAATTGTTGCGGAGTGATGCTCATCGCCGTCACATTAAAAGCATTATGATGCGTTAATCGGCCTAAATCGGTTTCCATAAGTTGAATCGCCGCATTGACGGCATCCGGCATGTACATCATATCCAAGCGGGTATCCGGCTTAAGGAAACATTGATAAGATCGATTTTGCAGCGCGGCATAAAAAATCTCCACCGCATAATCTGTGGTTCCGCCGCCCGCTTCGGTTTTGTAGGAAATTAAGCCCGGATATCTCAAACCGCGCGCATCCACCGCAAAACGTTGCAAATAATAATCGCATAACAATTCCCCGGACACTTTGGTCACCCCATACAGGGTATTGGGTCTTTGAATGGTATCCTGCGGCGTATCGAACATAGGCGTAGTCGGTCCGAATGCGCCGATAGAACTGGGAAAAAAAACCGAACAATACATCAATCGAGCTGTTTCCAAAACATTAAACAAACCGTTCATATTGACATCCCAGGCTTTCTGAGGACTGTTTTCAGCCACCGCCGATAACAATGACGCCAAGTGAAAAACAGCATCAATCCGGTAATCTTTAACGGCCTCGATTAAACGAGTTTGATCTCTAACATCCAATGTAATGTATGGGCCTGATTCATAAACATCTTGCTCCGGTTGTCGACTATGCCCGGCCGCTATCACATTTTCCTCAGCATAGCGCGCCCGCAACGCCATCGTCAGCTCAGAGCCGATCTGGCCGGTAGCGCCGGTCACTAAAATTCGCTGCATAAACTGTCCCCTGATTTGTTGCTATAAACGACCGCTTTGCTGTAACCGTTTATTCACCATTCGATGATATAGTTTAGCCAAAAACGGCCTGATTATCGGTAAACCAATCAGCCAGGCAATGGGTTTCAGCAAGAAAACTTTATTCATCAATAAAATATAAGCATCCAATTCAGCATGTATCACATCCTGTTCATCTTTAACATGTAATTCAGTCAGGGCTTTTAAGGGATCAATACCTAATTCGCATAACATGGATTCCTGACCGTTGATATCAACCCAACGGATATTTTCGCCTTCCCGCCCCGCCATTTTTTCATAATTTTGTCTGTCTCTAAGGCATTTCGGACAGGCTCCGTCATAATAAACGCAGATTTTCGAATTGACCGGCGTATCCATAATCCCCTCCTGATTGAATGTAATAGCCAATAGACCAAGTGACACGCACGCTGTTCAGCCTTTTCCGGTCCTTAGGACTGAGGATTTTATAAAACCCGAAACTAACTTGTACTAAAGCATAAGAATCGCTAAAGCTTTTCTAATCTTTTTGCCCAGTTTCTGCGGTGTGAAAATAGTTACGAAGCACATGGATGTGCAAGTGTCGCTTGAAGCAGGATGCTGGTTGCGACCATAGCTTGCTATGCGCCTATTTCCATGCCTCGGCAATCGCTCCCTGCATTGCTCTACCTCCTGCATCCCTACAGTCGTTGAATCTGAACAAAAATCCTACGCTAGTTTCGGGTTTTATTTCATCCCCTGTCCTTAGGAAAATCATTTAACAAAAGTAAGGGACGCGGATTAAACATTTACCCATCACATTAACTTCCTGTTGTCACCAAATTTGAACACAACTGTCATTAAAGCTTCTTACTATCATCATCTTTCTGTCATTGATGAAAATTACACTATCAAAAAATATAAGAACAGAGGTGCGCCATGAAACTCATCTATTCCATACATAAATATGACGTTTTAATGTTTACCACGCTTATGAATGCCAACATTCATAATCAACTGGTGAAATCAGCCCGTTATTTTTCAAAAACAGGCGACGGACATTTATATGCTTTATTGGGACTGACTTTACTTTTCATTGAAGGCATCAACAGCATTTTTCTACAAACAATCGCTTTAGCTTTCTTAATTGAAAGACCTATCTATGCCGTTTTGAAAAAAGGATTTAAGCGCAACCGACCACAACAAGCTTTGAACGGTTTTTACA
>SPJK01010393.1_pt1 | contig 27020 bp, 21 predicted proteins | sample 3741771 | NCBI WGS metagenome assembly SPJK01 (sample SAMN10925997, study PRJNA522277) | cold seep metagenome | isolation source: Elba SIP-enriched marine methane seep metagenome, extraction at timepoint T2 | place: Italy: coast of Elba, Mediterranean Sea
CGCGCACCGACGACATTGTCGGCGACGTGGTGGCCGACGGCGCCATTCTGGCGGATTGGGGCCTGCACCTGCTCGATATCGGCATTGCCCAGCGCGATCTGATTGATCTGGTCGTGAGCCAAGCGGCTGCCTACGACCAGTAAGACACGCCATACCGGCCCCGGGCTGGGGTGGCGGACGGGAGCAGGGCGGACCAGACGGGTCGCCCTGTTTTCATGTCGGGTCAGACGAAGATCGCCACACTCTGCATGCCGGACATGACCGGCTCGCGATCGGCATTCCAATGTTGCATCAGCTGGCTGGACGAGCCGTGCCGCGCGAGGTCGGCGGTCGAGCGGGAAAGCCACCAGCCATCCGTCGTCGCCGGCTCGGCGGCAAGGAGATTGATCTGCCAGGTCATCGAGCTGATTGGACCAGGGCGCTCGAACAGCGCCATGGCAGCGGGCGGCAAGGCGTCACCAATGGCCATCAGTTCGACCATCGGATCCAGGCCATCGCGCTCATTCAACCGCACCCAGCGCATGAAGTCCGGCGTGTGGCGCTCCTCCAGCGGCAGCGCGTGACGGTATTCCAGATTACCGGTGAAGAATTTCGGGTCCGGATTTGCCATGGCTGGTGCCGCATCAGCGTAATTCGGGACTTCCGGCCGTGCGCTCGCGGCATAGTCGATGCTGGACTCAAGCCCGACCATGAACACAAACAGGGCCTTGAGACCCAGTTTGCCATCCGTAAAAACCTGGGCCTCGATGAAGGCTGCCGTCCGGCCACGACGCAGGAGTTCGGTCTTGACAGTGACCTCGCCAGCCAGGGGTCCGACAAAGGCAATCTGGGCCGAACGCAGGGGTGGCAGGTCTGGCTGTGAGCGCATCGCGGCTTCAAGCGCGAGAGCCGCGGTCAGCCCGCCATAGGCCGTGCGACCCTGCATCCAGGTATCGGGAATGCTCGCGGTCAGGGAGTCATCCCCTGCCTCGGCTGCGGCCAGTATCTTGGGTAGCGACATCAGTCGTCCTTCAAGGCATCGAGCGCCATCTTCGTGGCTTTCTGTGTCGCGGTAGACACCGGGTGGGAGGTCGACAATCCGCCATCAACCGGTATCGCCTGTCCATTGACATAGCTGGATGCCGGCGATGCGAGAAACAGCGCCATGGCCGCGATCTCTTCCGGTTCACCGCCTCGCTGCAGCGGGTTGAGCTGGCCGATCCGGTCTTCCTTGCCGACAGCCCGAACCTGGTCATAGAGCGGTTTCGTCATACCCGTTTCGGTCAGGCCGGGGCAGATCGCATTGACCCGGACATTGGTCCCGACAAGGCTCTGACAGGCGTTCTGGACCAAATTGATTACGCCGGCCTTCGATGCCGAATAGGCGACCGGTCCGGCGCCATAGCGCAAGCCGGCGACCGATGCTGTGCAGATGATCGACCCACCGCCTGCTTTCATGATTTCGGGAGCGGCATGCTTGATGGCGAGGAAGGGACCGATGAGGTTGACGCGGAGCACATCAGCCCATGTCTCAGCCGTGGTCTCGAAGAATTCGGGCAGCCCACCGGTGATACCGGCATTGGCGAAGGCTATATCCAGCCGCCCGAATGCGGCGACCGCCTCGGCCACGGCGGCCTTCACATCGGCTTCCGAACCGGCATCCATTGTGAAGGCGTGGGCCTTGCCACCACCGGCGGCAATGGTCTCCGCCGTCTTCTCGACCGCCGCATCGCGGTCACAGGCCAGGACGCTGGCACCCGCTTGTGCGAACAGGATGGCTGACGCGCGACCGATGCCGGACGCGGCACCGGTGATGATGGCGGTCTTGCCGGCCAGACTGAACATGGACATTGCGTCCCTCCCGATTGATCTCGTCATGACCGGCCGGCCACGGCTCAGGCACCGGCCTGTCGTGCGAATTGCCAGGCAGTCTTTGCCAATGGCACCAGACGGGCCACCGTTGCCTCTGCCTTGTCGCTGGACGCGTTGCCGTCAATGATCCGCTTCTTGATGCCTTGTACAATCCCGACCAGGCGGAACAGATTGTAAGCGAAATACCAGTCCATGGCCGGCACACTGTCGCGCCCGGTCAGGGAACAATAGAGCTCGACGGTCTCGGTTAGCGTCGGAATGCCGGTCGCAGCAAAGTCCACGCCCGCAAGACCGGCCCCGCCGCTCTCGGAAGGCATCGCCCATTGCATCGCGTAATAGGTGAAGTCGGCGAGCGGGTCTCCAAGCGTCGAGAGTTCCCAATCCAGCACCGCCTTGATGCGGGCGCCGTCGGGCTCGAACAGCGCATTGTCGATCCGGTAGTCGCCGTGAATGATCGAAGTTCGTGATTGCGCCGGCACTGTGCGTGGCAGGAACTCCAACAAGCCTTCGACCTCGGGTATGTCGTCTGTCTGAGACGCCCTGTATTGCTTGGTCCAGCGGCCAACCTGGCGCTCGAAATAATTGCCCGGCCGTCCATAGTCGCCGAGGCCGACGGCGCCGTGATCAACATTGTGGAGCCCGGCCAGTGTCGTGGTCAGGGACCGATACATGGCGGCCCGGGTTTCCGGCGTCTCGTCCGGCAGGCTGCCATCGGCGAGCGAGCGCCCGTCAACCAGCTCCATGACGTAGAACATGGAGCCTATGACGCTATCATCGGTGCACAGGGCGTAGGGCCGGGCGACCGGAAATCCGGTCGGATGAAGCGCCGCGATCAGACGGTGCTCGCGATCCACGGCATGCGCCGACGGCAATAAGGGTCCAAACGGTTTGCGCCGCAGTACATAGGAGGCTCCGGCACTGTCCAGCCGATAGGTCGGGTTGGACTGGCCACCGGGAAATTTGGTCAGCCGGACCGGCCCCTGAAATCCGCCTATCCGCCCCGAAAGCCAGCTCTCCAGCCGGCGCAAATCAATATCTTCAGGCGGCGGCGCACCAATCACAGCTGTCATTGTCCATCCCGGTCAAACATTCCTGCGCGCAACCATCCCGCGCTGCAGCAAACTAAACCATACCGTTTCCTCGGTAAATGGTTACACTGCGACCTCACACATCGCGATACGACGCATGAACATGTTTGAAAATTGAGACTTTCCGACAATGGGCCCATCCGGGTCGGACCATACCGAAATTGGCATCGCAGTGAAGAAACAGTCCAGACAGACCGCGCGCCGGACTGCGTGACCAGATAAACAAACTCTGCTAAGCGAATGATATGAATGCGACTCCGAAAACTGCGGATACGGCAAAGACCCGCCGCTTCCACCAAAAGCGCGAGCTTATCCTCGACGCAGCCGCGACGCTGATCAACCGGCACGGTGTGCGGGGCATGACATTTGTCGACGTCGCCCAATTGGTCGAACTCAACACGACCAGCATCACCTATTACTTCAAGCGCAAGGAATTGCTGGCCGCGGCCGTGCTGGAGCGCGCACTTGAGCGCATCGAACACCTTGTCGCCGAGGCCGCTGCCGAGCCTACGCCGCGTGCCCGGGTCGAGCGCTATATCCGGTTGAACTTTGACCTGCAGGCGCGGATCAATGCCGAGGTGGAACGGCCAATCGCTGTCATCTCCGACATCCGAGCGCTCAATGAACCCTTCGGGTCCGAACTGACGGCGCGCTATATCCAGGTTTTCCGCCAGCTCCGGATGTTCTTTGACGCCCCAAAGACCGCGGACGACAAAATCCTTACCACCATCCGCGCCCACGTCCTCGTCCAGAACATGTTCTGGCTTCCGGCCTGGCTGTCCCAGTATTCCACCGGCGATTATGACCGCGTCATCCATCGCATGGTCGAGATCTTCGAGCATGGCATCGCCCGCGATGGCGCCGCCTGGGCCCCCGACCTCCTGCCGATCGACGAGTCCGAGCTGAAGGTTGGAATCGAAGGCATGCCGGGCAATTTCGCGCGCGCCGCCACATTCCTTATCAACGAGCGCGGCTATCGCGGCGCTTCGGTTGAACAGATTGCCTCGGAACTCAACGTCACCAAGGGTAGTTTCTACCACCATCTGGAAGCCAAGGATGAGCTGGTGCTGGAGTGCTTCCGCCGCTCCTATGGCCGTGTCTCGCTGGTCCAGCGGGCAGCCACCAAAGCAGGCGGCAATCAGTGGCAGCAATTGTCGTCCTCGATGGCAACGCTCCTGAATGTCCAGCTCTACAGCGAGTTTCCGCTGCTACGCACGACCGCCCTGCAAGCCCTGCCAACCGACCTGCGCAATGATGTGCTCGACCGCTCCAACCGGATGGCGCGGCGCTTCGCCGGCATGATGATTGACGGCATCACGGAAGGCTCCGTACGCCCGGTCGATCCGCTGGTCGCCAGTCAGGCGATCATGGGCGCTCTGAACTCGGCCTATGACCTGCGCGACTGGATCAAGGATGTCGAACCCGCAAACGCGTTCGCCTTCTATGCGTCGACGCTTAGCTATGGCCTGTTCTCTCCCCCTCAAAAACCGGTCCAGGCCTGAGCCCAAGGACCGGGATCGCCACGGCGTCACCTCCTGGCCTTTTGGGCAAGGAGGGTGTGCGGGGCGCCGGCCGGACCTGACCGGATCAGGGCGGTCAATCGCAGTGCCCAGGCCTTTTCGCGGATTTTGGTCCCATCGGCGGCACCGGGCCTGGTGATCGCCAGCCCCACCGAACCGAACGCTCTCCGTCATACCGAACCCCCGGACAACCGGTCCCGGCCTCAAGAAGGCCCGGGAACGGGAAGAGTTGTGCGATGGGCGGGAAATCAGTTCTTTGTATTTTCAGGTAGCGTGCACTTTCCCTCTCCCTCGGGACAGGGTGCAGGGCGGAGAGAAGCTGAGTCGGCACCGACAATGGCCCTTTCCTGGACATCGGAAAATCAGGCCTCGGTTCGAAGCATTCCTGTACCAGAACCGCGCTGCCCGCTCGGTCCGCCCGCAGATCCCAAAAGAAAGGGCCCCGACCTGGCGGTCGGGGCCCTCCTCATTGCCGGGTTTCGCGGATCAGAATTCGGTGTTGAAGCCGACCCGGATCACACGACCGACCGGGTTCCCGGTGAAGGGGTCGTAATTGTAGTCCTGCCTGGAGAAGCTCGGATCCTCATCGGTCAGGTTGATCGCCGTGAACGAGAAGGTCGTTGCATCACCAAAGTGATAGAGCAGGTTGAAGTCGGTCGTCAGCTGGCTGTCGATCGTCGCACCCTGCATCAGGGTCGGATTGCCGACGATGTAGGGGTTCGGGGCAAATGGCCCGGTCCCCAGATCGGCTCGCTGATCCCGATAGCTGTCGGTATAGGTGAAGGTCAGCCGGGTATCGATATTCCCGACCGTGTACTCGAAGAAGCCACGCGCCTTCCATTCAGGCACCGGATAGGCGGTGGTCTGGAAGTTCATGAAGCCGACACCGTCGAAGCCCTGCTGGACCACGACGCCCTCAACCGTCTCGTCACCCAGCTCATTGCCAAGCATGTAGGTGGCGGTCAGTCCGGCATTGAGCGTGCCGCCCATCACATCGCCGAAATCATAGTTGAGGATGAAGTCGACGCCCGAGCTGGTGAGATCACCGCCATTGACCACTTCGGTCCGCACCCGCGCGATGTTTGCCGCCGCGCAAGTACCGGCACCAGCCACGCCGCCGCCATCATTGAACTGGAAGCGTTCACGCAGGCCATCGAAGGTCGGATCAGTACAATTCGCCGGATCGGCGAACAGTGTGGCGACCATGCCCGAGAGTGGTTCGGTATTGATGGTGTCCTGAATCTCGTAGCGGAAATAGTCCACACTGGCGGTGAAATTATCCGTCGAGAACAAGGCGCCGATGGAGTAGTTGGTTGCCGATTCCGGCGCCAACCCCGGATTGCCAAAGACGTCGACAGGCCGGAAGCTTGAGGCCATCACCTGCAGCGAGGTGACGTTCGAGTTGACCGTCTGTTGGGCAGGTGGCCCGCGGAAAGTCGTTCCGGCGGAGCCACGCAGGGCGAAGCCCTCCGAGATCTGCCAGCGAGCCGTGACCTTCGGGTCAAAGGTCGACCCGGTCTGCCCGCCATAGTCCTCGTAGCGCGCCGCCAGCTGGACATTGAAGTCGTCCGTCACCGGCAATTGAAGCTCGCCGAAGATGGCATAGACATCTCCATCCGCGTCACTGTCGGCATTGGACCCGAGGAAGGCCCAGGCACCGGTTTGCGGATCACAGGTCGTATTGCCCGAGACAGGCGTATCACGACAGGGATTGACGGCAATATTGTTGTTGTCGCCATAGGCCGCCGAGTAGGTTTCCCGGCGGTACTGACCACCGAAACCGTAGAGGACGGAGCCACCCGCCAGCTCCCAACCGGTTTCACCGCTCAACGTAGCTTCAGCGACGAACAATTCGGTTTCCAGCCGCGTGGAACCGCGCACAAAGAACCAGTTGATCAGTTCGGCACTGTTCTGGTTAGGCTCGGCACCCGGCCGCTCGACCCCGGTGACGGCATTGGCCGGCGCCTGGTTGCCGAACGGGTTGTACCACATGCAATCGCCGACGCCCGGCGTGCCGGTGGCCGGGTTACAATTCGGTCCGCCCAGGCCACCCAGCGCCAGCTGGACCCGGTCACCGAAGCTGTCATAGCCATCATAGAACCGCTCATAGCGATGATAGGTGACATTGACGTCGAACGAGGTCGTATCGTTCAGCTCGCCATTCAGCCCGGTCGAAATCCGGAAACTCTCATTCTCGCGCAATCCGACTGCCGAGCCCAGATCATCCGGGCGTCCGGCGAAGGCCGGATTGCCGCCTGCGAGAAGCGGGCGGAACAGCAAGGTCGGGAACAGCGCCGCAATCGTTCCGGCCGGCACGACGCCGGGGTTTTCCGTGACCATCTGGATGAAGCCCGGATTATTGCCAGGAACGATGAAACCACTCGGCGATCCGCCAACGCTGGCAGAGGGTGCCTGGGTCAGCAGATACATCGGCGAGGTCCGGTAGTGCGGAACCACGTCTGACCCATAGAGGAGGCTGATTTCCCACTCTACATTGTCGGTGAGATCGATGCCCATCTCGCCCCAGATCTGGTAGCGGTCCTCTTCCTCAACCAGTGCATCGAAACCCGTGTATTGGGTCCGGCACCAGTTGGCAGCCGTCACGAAGCCACCGAGAGCGGCACAATCCGGGTCAGCCCGAAGGCCACCAATCGGAGCCACGCCCACACCGGGAATGATGCCCAATGGCAGGAAGGTTGCGGGATTGCCGCCGCCGGTCCAGCCGCCTTCCGGGTTGGCTTCGAAGTCCTGCACCGCAAAGTCGCGATCCATCGCCAACAACTCTGAACGGTGCTGATATCCGGCCGCCACCATCAAGCGGAAATTATCGCCCTGGTGACCGAAGCTGCCCTGGAGCGTGTAATCGCCATCCGTGTCGGAAATGAAGGAATAATCACCGCCGAAACGGAAACCTTCCTGGTCAGAGCGGGTAATGAAATTGACCACCCCGCCAATGGCGTCGGATCCGTAAATCGCGGCCGCGCCGTCCTTGAGTATTTCGATCCGCCCGATCGCCGCTGCTGGCAACAGGTTCAGATCGACAAACGGGACCCCCGTCCCCGCCGGCACCAGTCGACGATTGTTCAACAAGACAAGCGTGCGCTGCGGGCTGAGGCCACGCAGGTTGACCGACGCCATGCCTTCGGTGGCTTGCGACCGGCTGTCGAACTGGTTTGTGTCCCCGATGACACCGCTCGAGACCGGCAGGGCCTTGATCAGCTCGACCGGCGACGGGTTGCCCAGACGGGCCAGTTCTTCCGCAGACAGGACGTCGACCGGCAGGGCCGCGTCCTCGGGGGTTCCGCGAATGACGGAACCCGTGACGATGATCACATCGTCTTGCGCGTATGACGTCGCCGACAGGCCTGCCACCATGGCAAGGGCTGTCAGCGCGCTGCTCGCACGCATGAGACCTTTAACAGTCATATTCTCCTCCCAGACTGGTGCGGCTGCTTTATTTTTTGCATACCGCAAATTCGATTAGATCAATCGGAATTTGGCAAGTCAAGGAGATAGAGGCCGTATTGCGAGTTATTATTGGCTAATTCGACGCTGCACTGCGGCATCGCTTTCCGCTTTAAGATGACGCGGTTCGCGTACTGCGGAAACTAGAACAACCAAAGCTGCCACCAGGCTGACGAGCGAGATGATGAAAACCGGCACCAAGCCGAAAAAGCTGGCGATCAACCCGCCGAGCACGGGCCCGAGCGACGCCATTGTGGTTTCCACCGTGGTCGAGAGGGCGAGACGCATGGGGATATCATCCCGCTCGCCGAACTCGAGAACCAGCGTCGTCGAGCTCATCATATAGCCAGACGCGGCCGCCCCCAATCCGAAAAAAGCGACCAGGAAATGCCACGGTTGCTCCGCAAAGATCATGACCACAAGCGAGACGATCCAGGTCGCCACGGTGAGGATGAAGGTCAGCCGGAAGCCATACCGGTCCCCCAGCGTTCCCCAGACCAGATTGGTCAGGGTGTCGGCGCCAAGAAAGGCCAGCGAGAACAGCCCGATCGCTGCCCCGTCAACCTCCATCTTTCGACCCGCATAAATGATGCAGAACGGAATGACGATCCGGCCGGCCGTCGCCATCATCTGGGCGATCAGGAAGTTGCGGTAATCGCGATTGACGAGGAGCTGCGGGAATTCCCGCACCCGCGCCATCACCCCCATCTGCACCTTCACCGTCGGGCTTTCCGGCTCGCGCATGAACATCCACAGCGCCGCCAGCCCGAGACTGGTCAGCACAAAGGCGACCATGAAGGTCGTCGCATAACCATTGCCGAACGCATTGTTTTCGATCAGATGCGCTCCGGCCCACCAGGACAGGCCGGCCGCGATCGCACCGCCAGCGATATTGCGCCAGGCCTGCAATCGCCCCCGCATGCGGATCGGGATCACCTTCGACAGCACGACCTGGAAGGCGACACGCTGTGACCCCAGAAAGAAGCCGAACAACAACAGGAAGAAGAAGGTCGCCGCGATCAGGACCGAGCCGGTCAGGAACCAGCCGGCCAGCGCCAGGCCGAGTAACTGCACCCGCATCAATATGCCGATCGTCATCGCGGCCGGCATGACGTGGCGCCGATGTTCGATATGGGCGGCGCCCATGACCGGCGAGGCAATCGCGCCAAGCTGGATCAGCGCCTGGCCGATACCGACAAAGATCGGCGAGCCGGTCAGCATGTGCAGATAGGCGGGCACAAAGGTTGGCGCGAAAATCAGCCGAAAGCCGGTCATGCCGAGCATGCCGTGGGTGAAGTGAGCGATGTAATTACGCTTCAGATTGCCCTCGACGAAATCGCTATAGGCCTGTTCGCGCGCCTCCGCGGTCTCGTCACCCGCCACAATACAGCTCGCGGGCGGGCCGGCAGGCGAAGGCGGGCGGGCTGAGACCTCTTGCCGCCATGATCAATCGCCGATCGCGGTAAAAAAGGGCAAGGCAGGACCATCCCCGGCATGGTCTGCATCGCTGGATTGCGGCATGAGGCGCACGCGTTGGCCAATGGCGAGGCTGTCGAAGTCTTCCGCGACCAGATTGGTCAGCACGGACGGGCCTTCATCCAGAGTCACATAGGCGACCGCGAAGGGCGCACCCTCGCCGCGCCGCATGACCGACAGGCTGTAGATCTCGCCCGTCCCGGCACTATCGAGCCAGCGTGTGTCGGCCGAGCCGCAATGGGGGCAGATATGGCGCGGATAATAGTGCGTCTGCTGGCAATCACCGCAGGTCTTGATCCGCAGGACGCCCGCGTCCAGCCCGTCCCAGAAGGCTTGCGTCTCCGGATTGGGCTGCGGGGCGGGAAGCTTGCGTACACTCATGACTGGCGCTCCAGGATGATGGTTGCCGCGCCGTGCCGGGCACCGAGCGAGCCGCCAATGCCGGTGGCGACGGCAAGGTCACAATTGGGCACCTGGACGGCAGGGGCCGCCTCGCCGCGCAATTGCCGCACCGCTTCGATCACCTTGGTGATGCCGCCTCGGAACATGGGATGGTTGTTGCACAGCCCGCCACCATCGGTGTTGAAGGGCAGTTTGCCGGTGCCGGAGATGAGATTGCCGTCGGCCACGAACTTGCCGCCCTCGCCCTTGGCGCAAAAGCCCAGATCTTCCAGCTGCATCAGCACGGTGATGGTGAAGCTGTCATAGATCGAGGCGTATTTGATATCGGACGGTGTTACGCCGGCCTCCGCAAAGGCACGCGGCCCCGACTTTGCGGCGGCCGACACCGTGAGGTCGAGACCCAAACCGCCGGACGGGCCCTTGGTCGCCTCGCCTGCCCCCAGCAGGGAGATCACCGGACGGTTGAGCGTCCTGGCAATCTCCGGCGAAACCACGACGAGGGCGCCACCACCATCCGTCGTCACGCAGCAATCGAGCCGGTGCAGCGGATCGGCGATCATCGGGCTGTTCACCACCTCCTCGACCGTGACCACTTTGGGCAGCATGGCGTGTGGATTGTGCTGGGCATGGTGCGAGGCAGCGACCTTGATCCAGGCCAGCTGTTCCGACGTGGTGCCAAATTCATGCATGTGGCGGGCAGCACACATGCCGTAGCTGGTGTGATTGGTCAGCCCGACCCATTGCTCGAAAGCGCTTTCCGGCGCCCCGGGCCGGAAGCGTTGCACTGCCTCCGAGCGCGGCCGCCCGGCCAGGGTGATCAGCGCCACCGAGCACTTGCCCATGGCGATCGCCTGCGCGGCATGGGCGACATGCTGGATATAGGTACAGCCACCCATCTCGGTTGAATCAGTGTGGCGGATGTCCAGGCCAAGATAGTCGATCATCGAGATCGGCCCGAAGCCGGGCGCATCGGTGGCACAGAAATAGCCATCGACATCCGTCAGCGAGAGGCCGGCATCAGCCAGCGCCCCGGCCGCACACTCCGCATGCAGCTGCGGCGTGGTCATGTCCGGCGCCAGCCGGGTGGGATGTTCGAATGCACCGACGATGCAGGCGGCGTTACGCAGGCTCATACTACCTCCAGCCGGTTTCGGCAGCTCATGGAGCCGGCCTCTTGGCATCATCACGCGCCTTGAGCGCTGCGAGATTGGCCTCATGACTGGCGCGATCAATCCGGTAGAAATGGAGGAAGAGCGCGCCGGCGATGTAAAGGACGGCGATGCTGGGAATATAGAGCGTCGCCAGCAGGTCGACCGACGCCGGATCGACCTCACCCGGTTGGGCGCGCTCGGGAAGATCAACGATCGTCAGCAGGATGCCCGCTGCCATCAGGCCAAAGCCGGTGACGCATTTCTGCATGAAGCTGTTGGCCGCATAGAACAGTCCCTCGGCCCGCCGCCCGGTCTTGAGCGCGCTCGCATCGATCACGTCGCCGATCATGGCATGGACCAGGATGGCCGAGGAAATTGCGCACGCCGAGTACAAGGCGAGAATGCCGAACAAGGTAGGAAGAACACGCGGATCATCATCGGCATAGAACAGGCCATTCAGCCTCAGGATGAACGGCAACGTCCCCAGAAAGATGGCGGCAATCGCCAGCCAGAACGCCGCATTCCGCTTGCCAAGTCGCTTGGCGATGATCGGTGCGAAGACCAGCGCCAGGACAGCCCCCACCAATGGCTCGGCGGACATGATCGCCATCTCGAAATTGTCGAAACCCCAGAACAGGGTCCCGAAATAGAGACTTAGAGCGGCCGCCATACCGATCGCAGTGTATTTGAGAAGGCCAAATCCGAGAATTGCGAGAAACGCCTTATTGCTGAAAGTCCGTCGCATCAGCATGAATGTTTCCAGCGGATTCCGGCGCTGGGGTGGCGGAAGCTTCCGGAGATATTTGATGCGGTGATGGGTCCCCGCGGTCGAGATCATGACCGTGCCAAACATCAACAATGATCCGACAAGTCCGAACGTCCAGTATCCCACCGGATTGAGCTGACCGATCGGGTATTCAGCCGTTGGCGCCAGGAAAACTGCGAGGGCCAGGATCGACATCCCGTAGCCACCGAGATAGCCGAAGAAATAGCGATAGCTGGCGATCGAGGTACGGTCGTCATAGTCACTCGACAGTTCAGGCGCGAGGGCCGAGCTGGGGATCTCGTAGAATGTGATGCAGGTCCGGACTGCCGAAGACAGGACAGCGAGATAGGCAAACAGGCCCCAACCGTCCAACGCCTCGGGCGGATGCCAGAGAAAGAAAAACGACGCCGCCGCGGGAATTGCCGACATGTACATGAGCGGGTGCCGGCGGCCCCACTTCGTTCTCAAACTGTCGGAAAACTGCCCGACGATCGGATCGGAGATAGCGTCGAAGACGAGCGCGACCAGGATGGCGAGCGACACCATCGCCGCGTCAGCGCCAATCACGTAGTTATAATACCACAGCAGATAGGCGCGAAAGGCGACGTCCTTGACGCCGTATGCCATCGACCCCACGCCATACAGCAACTTGGTGGCGTACTTTATCGGTGGCGCCGAAATGGCCGTCGCAGTTTCGGTCATTCATCCTCCCTCCGGGCGCGTCGTTTCGACGTCTGCCCCATGCCGCACTTGATGTCAGGACCGCCTCATTCTGCAGAGGAGACACTTCACTTTTTCATGCGTACGGTATGAGCATACTTGTTTTTTGAAAAGCGACAAGAGTCAGAGAATACAGGCGCTTTACGGGGCCTGACATTATGAAAGTCGGTGCGACTGACCAAATTTGAGAAGCCGGTCCGGTTTTCTCTTGCCCTGCACCAGTGCAGGCGACTAGAACTTCATCACAATCCGTTGGCGCAGAGGAGAGAGTGGGCGCAAGCAAACAGTAGTCTGCAAGCAAGGGATCCAACAAGCCGGGTCTTCGAAGCTGATAAGGTCGCGCGCCCAGATCCCGTCGTCACACCCTCCCCGAACACTCCATTTCCGCAATGAAAGAGATCCCACAATGCGTGATGCTGTCATCGTCTCCACCGCTCGCACCCCGATTGGCAAGGCCTATCGCGGCGCCTTCAACGCCACGCCTTCGCCGACCTTGTGCGGCCACGCCATCGCCGCGGCGGTTGAGCGCTCCAAGGTCGACCCGGCTGAAATCCAGGACGTGATCATCGGCGCCGCCCTGCAACAGGGCGTGCAGCACACGATCGGCCGCACCGCCGCCCTGCGCGCCGGCCTCCCCGTCACGGTCGCCGGCCAGTCGATGGACCGTCAGTGCTCGTCCGGCCTGATGACGATCGCCACCGCGGCGAAACAGGTCATTGTTGACCGTATGGACGTGGTCGTCGCCGGCGGCGTCGAGTCGATCTCCATGGTCCAGACCAAGGAAATGCGCGTCCAGCCAGATCCCGAACTCCTGGCCATGCACAAGGACATCTACATGCCGATGCTGCAGACGGCCGAGATCGTCGCCGACCGCTATGGCATCTCGCGCGAGCGCATGGACGAGTACGGTCTGCAATCACAGCAGCGCACAGCCGCCGCACAGGACGCGGGCAAGTTCGACGATGAAATCGTGCCGATGAAGTCCACCAAGATCGTGGTCGACAAGGCAACCGGCGAAACCTCCCAGCAGGACGTCTTCCTCGAAAAGGACGAGGGCAACCGCCCGGGCACCGACCTGGCTGGCCTGCAGGGTCTGAAGACCGTCATCGAGGGCGGCACCATCACCGCCGGCAATGCCTCGCAACTCTCCGATGGCGCCTCGGCCTGCGTGGTCATGGAAGCGGAACTCGCCGCCAAGCGCGGTCTGGCACCTCTGGGTCGTTATATGGGCATGGCCGTCGCCGGCACCGAGCCGGACGAGATGGGTATCGGCCCGGTCGTCGCCGTCCCGAAACTGCTTGAGCGCTTCGGCCTCAAGGCGGATGATATCGGCTTGTGGGAACTCAATGAGGCCTTCGCCGTCCAGGTGCTCTACTGCGCCGACAAGCTGGGCATTCCGGCCGACAAGCTGAACGTCAATGGCGGCGCCATCTCGATTGGCCACCCCTACGGCATGTCCGGCGCGCGCATGGTCGGCCACGCCCTGATCGAGGGCAAACGCCAGGGCGCCAAATACGTCGTCGTGACCATGTGTGTCGGCGGCGGCATGGGCGCGGCCGGACTGTTCGAAGTGCTGTAGTCACACGCCCGCACCACACGTGGAAAAGCCGCGCCGGATTGTCCGGCGCGGCTTTTTCATGGGGCCAGCTTCATGGGGCCAATCGCTCGGACTTGCGGCGCCCTACTCGTCCCGCACGCGGATCAGGCCTTCCTGCGCCGTGGAGGCCACCAGCTTGCCGTCGCGGGTGAAGAGCTGGCCGCGATTGAAGCCGCGGGCGGCACCGGACCAGGGGCTGTCGGTATCGTAGAGCAGCCAGTCACCCATATCGACATCGTCATGGAACCAGACCGCATGATCGAGACTGGCTGACTGCATCTTGCGGGTCATCCAGCTGACACCATGCGGCTGCATGCAGGTGCTCAAGAGCGCCATGTCAGAGGCAAAGGCAAGAATGGCGCGGTGCATGATCTGGCTGTCGGTCGCCAGATCGGTAGCCCGGATCCAGATCTGCCGCCGCGGCTCCCGCTTGCGCGGATCGATCGGCGACCAGGGATCGACCGGACGCATCTCGATCGGCCGTGGCCGGGTCATGAAACGGTAGAAGGGCTCGGGGATCTGATCCTTCATCTTGCGCAGCAGCTCGACCTCGGTCGGCAGATCGTCGGGCATGGGGACGTCACCCAGGTCAAACTGGTGCGTCAGCCCGGCCTCCGGCTTCTGGAAGGAGGCCGTCATGTTGAGGATGGGTTTGCCCCGCTGCATGGCGATGACGCGGCGGTTCGAGAAACTGCCGCCATCATAGTCGCGCTCAACGCGGTAGATGATCGGGAAGTCCTCGTCGCCCGGGCGCATGAAATAGGCGTGCAGCGAGTGGACATGCCGCTCGGGATCAACCGATGCCACGGCAGATTTCAACGCCTGGGCGATGACCTGGCCACCAAATACCCGACCGCGACCGCCAGGATTGCGGCGCCCGCGATACAGGTCGACATCAAGCTCTTCGACATCGAGAAGATGGACCAGCCCGGCCGCCAGCTCGGCCGGGCTGAACACCCGGCGTTCCTTCTTGTTGTCTCCTGACGTATCAGCCTCAGCCATGGCGGCGCCCTCAACTCGATCTTTCGCTCAGCCCCAATTCTGGACTGCGCACACACAAATTTCCAGCTTCGGGTACGGTCGTCAGCAGATCAGATCAGGAAGCAACAATGCGCAACGACTTGGTCGGCGCATCCCAGGGCAGATGTTGGGAATCGAGAATGACCATATTGTCGCGATTGACGATTTCCGGTCGCGCATTATAGCCCAGCAACTCCTTGACCGAATGGTCGGTGTGGCGAGCGAGCATCATGGTCTCGTCGGACGAGAAATTCGTCAGCCCGCGAGCCACTTCGTCGCCGCTCTCCGAATAGATATGCAGCACGTCGCCCTTGGTGAACCCGCCATGGATTTTCACCACATCCTCGTGACTGACCCCGGTTGCGCTGGTCTTCAGTGCCGCCGCGGCGGCATCCGTAAGCACGAGGCCACCGGCGCGGTGCAGGCGGTTGGTCAGCCAGACAGCCCAGGACGAGGCCGGGGTCCCCTTGGCAACGCATTTGGTATGCCGACGCTCGCCACTCAGGACCGCAGAAACGGGACGGTCGATCGTGCCTTCGGCGATCAGGGTGGTACAACCGGCGTTCTGGGCGAGATTGGCCGCCTGGATCTTGGTCAGCATGCCGCCCGATCCGAGCGAACTCGTCCCGGATGTGACCTCCAGATACTCGGTCACATCCTCGATCGTGTCGACGAATTGCGCCTCGGGATCTGACGGGTCGCGATCATAGAGCCCGTCAATACTGGTCAGGATGATGAGATGATCGGCCTGGATCATTTGCGCGACACTCGCAGCAAGGCGGTCATTGTCACCGACCCGGATCTCCTCGGTGGTTACCGTATCGTTCTCGTTGACGATCGGCATGATATCGCGTTCGAACAGGCGCTGGATCGTGTTCTTGGTATTGAGGAAGCGTCGGCGCTCTTCCAGATCGTCCAGCGTCACCAGTATCTGGGCGATATCAAAGCCGTGTTCCTGCGCAACCTGCCTGTAGGCATGGAGCAGGAGCGGCTGACCGCAGGCGGCCGCAGCCTGCTTGTCCAGCACGCCCGCATCCTCGGGTGAGGTCTTGATCGCATTGAGCCCCAGAGCGACCGCTCCGGATGATGCCAGCACAACATCATGTCCCTGATCCCGAAGCCGGGCGATATCCGCCAGCAACTCGTTCATGAAGGCATAGCGAAGTGTCAGTCGGCGATCATTGGCCAACAGGCTTGATCCGATCTTGACGACAATGCGTTGACGCTGGCTCACACGATTCTCCTGGATAACACGCCAGAACTCATCCCGGCGCCAATATTTCGCGCAAACTATTTAGCATTCGAAATTTTTCAACCCCAAAATCTGCCCAAACCCGTGCAAGCGCGCAGGCAGACGGCGGGCCGTGGCGTAATTTCTTATACGCCACAAGGCGGGGACAGCGGATGCTGCAACCGCAAATATAATTTGAATTCGAAATTGTTTTTGTTATACACCGCCCAACATCATGCTCGACCTGCCCCGGCGGTTCGGGCATTTTCATGTGAGCAGGGCATTTCCGGCCGGGAGTGTCACCACGAACGGAGCGGACACGGTATGGACATTTTGTTGGTGGGATGCGGAAAGATGGGCGGTGCGATGTTGCGCCGCTGGCTCGATGCCATGCCCGCGCGCTTCACCACAGTGAATCGAAGCGGTCGCGCCCTGCCGCCCGGCACCGAACACGCTACCGGCCCGGACGCCCTCACCGGACGCCGCTTCGATGCCATCATCATCGCCGTCAAACCGCAACAGATTCCCGACGTCATGCCGGCCTATACCGACTTGCTGGCAGATGGCGGCTGCTATGTCTCGATCGCCGCCGGCTTTTCGACGGCCTCGCTGGGAAAGCTTGTCGGGGACCAGCCGGTGATCCGGATCATGCCCAACCTTCCGGCCCTGATCGGTCGCAGCGTCAACGGCCTGTTCGCCAATCCGACCTGTCAGGACAAGCATCGCGACCTGGCCAATGAGCTGGCCCGGACCACGGGAACTGCGGTTTGGCTGGACGATGAGGACGAGCTGGATCGATTGACCGCCATTGCCGGCAGTGGGCCCGGCTATGTCTTCGAGATCGCGCGCAGCTATGTCGCCGCGGCACAGGCTCTCGGCTTCTCGAAGGAGACGGCGCGGGCGCTGGTGCTGGAAACCATGGGCGGCGCCATAGAAATGGCGACCCGCTCCGACCAGGACGTTGCCGATTTGCGCGACTCCGTGATGAGCAAGAACGGCACGACCGAAGCCGGCATCAATGTACTGCGCCGGGACGGTCAGCTCGACGCGTTGCTGCGCGATACGACCCGCGCGGCCTACGACCGGGCGGTCGAACTTCGCTAATTGCCCGACCCGCCCTTCTCAACAACACTCCCACCCCAAGGAAACCATGTCAGATCGTATGCAAGCCTATATCGAACAACTCGGCCGTCAGGCCCGTGCCGCCTCCCGCGTTCTCGCGACGGCGTCCACGGAGCGCAAGAATGCGGCCCTCATTGCCGCCGCAGCCGCCCTGCGCTTGCGGGCCAACGACCTGCTCGAGGCCAACCGCATCGATGTTGACGGCGTACGCAAGGCTGGCAAACCCGACGCCTTCATCGATCGCCTGATGCTCGATGGCGCGCGGATTGAGGGGGTCGCCAGTGCGGTCGAGGCGATCGCCACGCTTCCCGACCCGGTCGGGCGCGTCCTGGCCGAGATCGACCGGCCCAACGGCTTGCGGATCGAACGCGTCGCCGTGCCGCTGGGTGTGATCGGCATGATCTACGAGTCGCGCCCGAATGTCGGCGCCGATGCCGGCGCCCTGTGCCTGAAGTCCGGCAATGCCGTGATCCTGCGCGGCGGCTCGGAAAGCCTCAACTCGACCCGCATCATTGTCGAATGCATGAAGGAAGGCCTGCGCGAAGCGGATTTGCCGGAAGACGCGATCCAGATGATCGACACCGCCAATCGCGACGCCGTCAAACACCTGCTCCAGTGCACGCAATTCGTCGACCTCGTCATACCGCGTGGCGGCAAGGGGCTGGTGACGCTCGTCCGCGACCAGGCCCGCGTACCGACGCTGCTTCACCTCGATGGCAATTGCCACACCTATGTCCATGCCGGCGCCGATCTCGACAAGGCCGTCGCCATCATCGAGAACGCCAAGCTGCGCCGGACCGGAATTTGCGGGGCCACGGAAAGCCTGGTGATCGATGAAAGCGTCGCCGCTGACCTGCTGCCGCGACTGATCGACCGCATGACTGTCTGTGAATTCCGGGGTGACCCGGCTGCCGTGACCATCGACCCCCGCGTCAAACCGGCAGACGAGGCGGACTGGGACACCGAGTATCTGGATGCCTGCCTGTCGGTGAAGATCGTCGACGGACTCGAGGCGGGGATCAATCACGTTGCCGCCCATTCGTCCGGCCATACCGATGCCATCGTCACCGAAGACGCGGACGCGGCGACCTGCTTCCTGGCCATGATCGACAGTGCGGTCGTGATGCATAATGCCTCGACCCAGTTCTCCGACGGCGGCGAATTCGGCATGGGCGCCGAAATCGGCATCGCGACCGGCAAGATGCACGCGCGCGGACCGGTCGGGCTGGAGCAACTGACCTCGTTCAAATACCTGGTTCACGGTGAGGGTCAGACACGCCCCTGATCGACGGCCCTGCCACTGGCCTTGAGCCAAACGGCAAATTCCCCAATCTTCCACCTTTCGTTTCGCTGAACCCAAGGCAAGTCCATGGATATTGAAGCTCTTATCTCGCTGGCACTCTACTTCATCCTGATGATGGCGATCGGGCTCTATGCCTATCGCAAGTCCACGGATGACGTGTCCGGCTACATGCTGGGCGGACGCCAGCTGCACCCAGCGGTGGCGGCCCTGTCGGCCGGCGCGTCCGACATGTCGGGCTGGATGCTGATGGGCCTGCCGGGTGCGATCCTGCTGACCGGCATGTCGGAAAGCTGGATTGCCATCGGCCTGATGATCGGCGCCTATTTCAACTACAAGCTCGTGGCCCCGCGGCTGCGCGTCTATACCGAAGTGGCCGACGACGCGATCACGATCCCGGATTATTTCGAGAAGCGTTTCGCCGACAATTCGCGGCTTCTTCGCGTGATCTCGGCCATCGTCATCGTGTTGTTTTTCACCATTTATACGTCAGCCGGCGTGGTTGCGGGCGGCAAGCTGTTCGAGGCCTCCTTCGGTCTCAACTACCAGATCGGCCTGTTCGTCACCGCCGGAGTGGTCGTGGCCTATACATTGTTCGGCGGTTTCCTCGCGGTCAGCCTGACCGACTTCGTGCAGGGCGTGATCATGTTCCTGGCGCTGGTACTGGTGCCGGTGGTGACCATCATGCAGCTGGGCGGTTTCGGCCCCACGATCGACGCGCTGAGTACGTTGAGCGTCGATGTTGGTGGCTGGGACAAACCCTATCTGTCGATGATCCCGCAAGAGAGCCTCGGCCTCGCGGTCATCGGCATCATTTCGACCATGGCCTGGGGCCTGGGTTATTTCGGCCAGCCTCACATCATCGTGCGCTTCATGGCCGTGAAGTCGCTCAAGGACGTCAAGGTCATGCGCCGTATCGGCATGAGCTGGATGCTGATCACCGTGGTCGGCGCCCTGCTGACCGGGGCCGCCGGCCTCGCCTATGTGAAAAGCCAGGGCATCCAGACCGCGGAAGGGCTCAATGTCGCTCGTGTCGTGGATGCGCCGAGCGATGCGACCACCACGATGGGTGATCTGGAAAACATCGACACAACCGGCGCCTTTGCTGACGGCGATGTGGTGCTCGGCGACCAGGAAACCATCTTCATCCTGCTCTCCCAGGTCATTTTCCACCCCTATATCGCCGGCTTCCTGCTGGCCGCCATCCTGGCCGCGATCATGAGTACGATCTCGTCCCAGCTCCTGGTCTCATCAAGTTCGCTGACCGAGGACTTTTACAAGGTCTTCCTGCGACGCGGTGCCAGCCAGAAAGAGCTGGTTCTGGTCGGACGTCTGTCGGTGCTGGCGGTGTCGCTGGTGGCGATAGGACTGGCCTTCAATCCGGACAGCAACATACTTGGCCTCGTATCCAACGCCTGGGCCGGCTTTGGTGCCGCCTTCGGACCGGTCATCCTGGTCAGCCTGTTCTGGCGCGGCATGACCCGCCTGGGTGCCATCGCCGGCATGATTGCCGGTGCGGTCACGGTGCTGGTGTGGATCTACGGCCTGCAGCTGTCGGGCGTTATGTATGAAATCGTGCCAGGCTTCATTGCCTGCCTGGTGACGCTCTACATCGTCTCCAAGGCAACCGCCAAACCGGGACCGGAGATCACCGACTATTTCGACGAGATGCACACGCGCGTCAAAGCCGGATAGTCGCGGTTCCTGCCGGACAAAAGAAAGCGGCGGCCCATCGGGTCGCCGCTTTTTTCTTGCCTTGAGACAGGGCTGGAGGATCAGGTATTAATTGCCGCTGCCGCAGCAGCATTCGCCGTGATCGTGTCCCAGTCGCCCGCATAGATCATCGCGCCGGTGGCAATCCACGACCCGCCGACACAGACAACATTCGGCAGCGCCAGATAGTCCGGCGCCATCTCGCGGGTAATCGATCCGGTCGGGCAGAAGCGGATGTCCGGCAAGGGCCCGGCGATGGATTTGAGATAAGGGCGACCACCAGCCTGTTCGGCCGGGAAGAATTTCAGGACCTCGAACCCGGCCTCGACCGCGCTCATCGCTTCACCGGCCGTGGCGACGCCCGGCAGGACCGGAATGCCCGACGCCAGCAGGGCCGGGACAAGCTGTGGCGACAGGCCCGGCGACACCAGGAAATCGGCGCCAGCGGCCATGCTGTCGGCGACCTGCTCGGGCGTTCGGATGGTGCCCATGCCGATGATCATGTCCGGCTCGGCTGCCTTCATGGCCGACAATACGTCGAGCGCTGCCGGCGTCCGCATGGTCATTTCCACCACGCTCAGCCCGCCCGCCTTGAGGGCACGGGCCAGCGGGGCGGCCTTGGCGACATCGCTGACGGTCAGCACCGGAATGACGCTGGCGGCACGGACGAGAGTTTCAAGCGTGATGGTCATGAGTGGAGATTGCCCTGTTCTGCCAGTGCCGCCGCGCCGCGCAAGGCCGCGCCGTCAGACTGGATTAGCCGGATCGGAATTTCGGAAACATAGCGCGTCATCGGGCCTCGGCCCAGAAAGCGCGACTTGAAGGCGCTCCCCTCAAGCAGGGTCCGGATCCGCGGAAGAATGCCGCCGCCCAGATAGATCCCTGCCCGCGCGCCGGTCAGCACGGCCACATCGCCGGCATATCCGCCCAGCGCGGCACAGAAGAATTCGACCACCCTGGCGCCGGTTGACGCCGGATCAGCCAGGGCTTCGCGGGTAATGTCCTCGGGACGGTGACCAGGCCAGGTATCGCCCTCGATCTGGCACAGGGCACGATGGATATTGACCAGGCCGCGCCCCGACAGGATGCGCTCCCAGGAGACAAAACCATATTCGCGGGCCAGGACACGGCCGACCTCGATCTCGATATCGGTACGCGGCGCAAATCCGGCATGGCCGCCCTCGGTTGCGACGACCTTCACCGAATCTCCGTCCGGCACCAGCAAGCCAAGGCCGAGCCCTGTTCCCGGTCCCAGAACTGCCACCGGCGTTCCCGCGACCGGTCGCCCGTCCGATATCTCGACTATGTCGACACTTGGTGTGAGCGGAGCGCCGCGCGCCTGGGCCTCGAAGTCATTGACTGCCATCAAGGTGTCCATGCCCAGCTCACCGCCCAGCTCGTCCGGACGGAAGCTCCAGGTCGCATTGGTCAGCTGCACCCTGCCGGCGCGGATTGGCGAGGCGACAGCGAAACAGGCCCGGCCCGGCCGATCCCCCTCGCAACTCTCCAGATAGGCCATGGCCGCATCGCGGAGATGTTCGAAATCTTCATTCTTCAGTCGGCGCACCTGATCGAGATCAAAGCCGCGCGAGACACTGCCCCGCGCGATGGCGAAACGGGCATTCGTGCCGCCAATATCGGCGACCAGATAGCTCGGTTCATTGCTCATGGCCGGTTAAACCCGCTCCCGGATAGATCAGTCCGTCGGCCATCCGCGTCGCAGGTGCTCGGGAAGGCTCGTCTCCAGCCTGACTCTATACGCCAAATGTTACCCCTAACATAGTCTTTGATTTCAGCCATGTCCGGACCACGCCTTTTCACCGGCGACGGAACAGTCCAGACAGTCGGGGAACACGCGCTACGGAGACCCGCCATGACCGACCTGACCGGTAAAACCATCGCCATCACCGGCGCTTCCAGCGGACTGGGCCAGCACTTCGCCCGACTCCTTGCCGCACGCGGCGCCAGACTGGCCCTGATGGCCCGGCGTACCGACCGGCTGGACGCCGAAGTCGAGGCCATACGCGGCGCCGGCGGTGAGGCCGTGGCCATTGCCCTGGACGTCACGGATGCCGCGGCCATCGGCCCGGCCCTCGACCAGGCCGAAGCCGCGCTTGGCCCCCTTCAAGTGATGATCAACAATGCCGGTGTCGGTGGCGAAGGCATGGCCCTGGACATCACGCCGGAACATTTCGACCAGACCTTCGCCGTCAACACCCGTGCGGTCTATTTTGGTGCCCGTGAAGCGGCAAAGCGGATGCTGGCCTCTGGTGTTGCCGAAGCCCGCGAGGCGCGGATTATCAATATCGCCTCGATTGCCGGCCTGACTGTCCTGCCCGGCCTGACGGCCTATTGCGCGTCCAAGGCGGCGGTCATCTCGATGACCAAGGGACTGGCTCGCGAATGGGCCCGCCAGCACATCGCCGTCAATGCCATTTGCCCCGGATACATCGAAACCGAGATTAACGCCCACTGGTTCGCCAGCGAGGGCGGGCAGAAAGCCATTTCGCGCCTGCCCCGCAAACGCCTGATGGACATCACCGCACTGGATGACGCCTTGCTCATGCTCGCCGGCCCGGCCGCCGGGTCGATCACCGGCACCGCCATCACCATCGATGACGGCCAGGTGCTCTAAGGCCGGCTCCAGTCCATTCCCGAAAGAAAACGGAGCGGCGGGATACTGTCCCGCCGCTCCGCTGGTTCCTGTGTCAGATGATGCGACGCGCCGCTATTCGAACACGCGCAACAGATCACCGGTCGAGCCACCTTCCTTGATCTCGCGCAGACGCGCATAGACAAGGCCCGACGCGATCAGACCGATCGGCAGGATGAAGGCCTGAACAGCAGCGCTTAACACATTGAGCCACCAGGGAATGCTTGTCGCGATGGCCGCGCTGTCGGGATTCCCGGACGCGATGGCACCAATATCCATGACACTGGCGACGACGACACCGGTATAAATGAGCGAGATGATCCAGTTGATGACGATCAGGATCAGGACGATGCCAACAATTGCCCAGCGATAGCCCTTGGTCAGGGTTTCACTGCGTCCCAATGCAGAAAACCCGGCATTCTCGAAAACGATGGCCGGGATATAGACATACAACAGGGCCATGACATAGAGGCCGGGCACGATAAGCAGCAGGAAGCCGAATGCGATCGCGATACTGGCAACAATGCCGAGAAGAATGATCGGAATCAGACCTGTGACCGCTCCGCGGATCGCTGCGCCAGCCTGGGCACCTTGCCCGCCACTCAGTGAGATCGACATGCGCACGATCACGGCCTGCAAAATTATGATCAACAACATCGAGAGAACCATCAGAAGAAGCGTCGTGCCGACATCGCCGAACGGATTAGCTGGATCGACGACCATCTCGGACCGCATCGGGGCCTCGACGAGCAGGCTGTAGAGGACGAATGGCAGGAACACGACGCCGAAAAAAAGCGGGAAGTTCTTGAAGTAAAGGCTGAACGTGCCGCCCAATATGGTGCCAATACCGAGATTGGCCTTCATCGGTGGTGTTGGATTGGTATCAGTCATGTGCCCCCCTTGTGGCGCTGCAACTGGTGAAAACTTTACTGGCTTCAAGACGTCTCGTCGGCATCCTCCGTGCGATGGTGCTTGTCATCACGCACCTCGCCAAACACCCTCTTCTGCTCGAGAAAGGCCCGCTGAGCCGTATAGAAGGCGCGAAGGAATTCCTCGGCCCGAGCCGGTGGCACCGCCTCCTCATAGCCGATCTTGCGTCGGATCTGGGCGGCGACCTGGACCAGGCTCTCGCGACGCCGCTCCTCTGAACTGGCGCTTGCCGTGTCGGCCCGCAGCAGGCGCTCCAGGGTCTGCAATTCGAAACGACCATAATGCTCCATTTGCGCGGCGGTAAAGTCGAAAGCCGCGGCCTTGGAACCACCTGACAGGTCCGGCAGCAGGACTGATCTGGGCCGTGAAGTGACATAGGTATTGGCGATCAGATCACCCAGACGCTGGCGTTTGCGATTGGTCAGTGGCACGGCGAGCACGATGATGATCCAGACCAACAGGACCACATTCCAGAACGTGCCAAGTCCGCCCGAGGCCAGCAGAAGCGAGCCCGGCATGAAAATTTCGACCTCCTTCAAGAGGTTTCGAGCCACCACGGCGTGGGTTGTCAGGCCGCGACCATCAGCGCCCAGCACGCGCAGACCGGCGGCACGCTTGCCAACCGTCCGCCCATTCCAGAACAGCTCGGTGAGGATGTAGTAGGGCGCCCGGATCACCAGCATCAGGATGGCTGCCAGCGAGGCAATCAGGGGCTCGAGGTTGAAAGGCAGCAAGGCCAGAAGGATCAGGACCGCGATGACCACCACGGTGGTGATCAGGATGTCCAGCAACTGGGCCCCGAAACGGGCCGCCAGACCGGCCACCTCGAAACGGATCGGCACGCCCTCGGGCGGGACGAGATCAAACCAGCGCCGATTGCTGTCCAGCCGCCGAGCGACCTGGGCCGGGGTTTCCTGCATCGCCATCAGTGCGCTCTCCGCCCGGCCAGCATGAACCAGGCAAGCCATAGCGCACCTATGCCCCAACCGATCATGATCCGCATGCCGGTGTCGGTGACCATCTGGCGCGCAAAACCTTCCAGCAAGCCGGCGACCAGCAACATGAGCGACGCGACCAGAGCCAGTTTGACGGCATCCTTGGACGCCGCCCGCAGCGAGTCCTTGCGGGTCAGCCCGCCCGGAAAGAGCAGGGCCAGTCCCAGGCGGAAGCCGCCGGCGGCAGCCAGTGCCAGTGCGGACATTTCGGTGACGCCATGGATCGACAGCCAGCCGAATAATTCCAGACCCAGACCGCGGTCCGCGTACAGCCCCCAGAAAGCTCCCAGGATCAGCCCGTTATAGATGGTCAGCAGCAGGCTGGGCACGCAGGCAAAGACGCCGAGTGCGAAGGAGAACAGGGCGACCCGTGTATTGTGAGAGAAGAGAAAGGCGGCGAAGGCACCCAGCTGGGCGACAAGATTTCCATCGGTATTGAACAGGACATCGCGCAGTGCCTCGGTGCTGGCGCCCGGCCCCCGATCGCCCGCCAACTCCCCTGGAACAAATGCGTAGAACCAGGCCGGGTCCTGTGCGAACAGCATAGCCGCCACCCAGCCGCCCAAGGCTAGTGCGAGGAAAGCCATCAGGATCGACGCCCAGGAACGGCGAACGGCCGCCGAGGCGGATCCGCCAAAAAAGCGCCCGATCACTCCGGACAGGCTTTCCTGCGGCGCGTAAACGGCCAGGAAGGCCCGCGCTACCAAGGCTTCCAGATAGTCCAACAGGCCGCGATCGAGGGAGATGTCCCGGGCAACGGACAGGGAGGTCGCCGCCTTGCGATAGAGGGCCGCCAACGAGCGGGACTCGTCGAAACTCAACCTGTTGCCGCCGCTGCTCTCAACGCGGGCGACCAGCCCTTCCAGGGCCACCCAGTCGGCTTCGCGTTCACGGCGAAAACGGGTCGAGCGGATGGGTTGTGTCTCACTCATGCCACTTCCCGCGCCTTGAGATCGAGATAGGTGGACACCAGCCGCGGCGTGAGCTGGTCGGGGCGCACATCAAGCACCATCACGCCCAGCTGCCCCAGTCGTTCGATGACAATGCGGCGGTCACGCAGAAGGTCCGAAGCGGACACGGCCTCGGCTGCAGCCTGCAAGGTCGACACCGGCTGGCGGGCCTGGTCTTCGGTCACCGGGTCACGCAGTGCGATGAAGATGACCAGATGCTCGCGCGACAACCGGCCCAGATGCTCGACCATCAGCTCCGATGTGGTGGTGTCGACGAAATCGGAAAAGACAATGACAAGGCTGCGGCGCCGCAATCGCGCCTGCAGGGTGGCCAGCGCCAGGGTCGGATTGCTCTCGGCGCTCTCATAGCTCAGCTCGGCCAGGGCACGGCGCAGCTTGGGGAATATCTGGCGACCGGCCTCCGGGGGCATCCAGCTGTGCGGCCGGGCGTGGAATGAATAGAGGCCGACCTGGTCGCCGCCGACCGCTGCCGCCCAGGCGGTGGCCAGCGCGGCGTTGATGGCATGATCGATCTTGGGCAGGCCGGCGATTTCCTCACGCATCAGATAGCCATGATCGAGCGCAATGATGATGTTGTGATTGCGTTCCGCCCGGGTCTCCTTGGACAGCATGCGGCGTTGCCGCGCCGAGCGTTTCCAGTCGACACGGCGCAGGCTGTCGCCCGGCACGTATTCGCGCAACTGGTGGAATTCCGACCCCTCGCCCTCCGCGAAGGACTCCTTTTGTCCGTGCAGGCTGGTGCGCACGGCGAGGTCGATCTGACCCTGCGTCACCGGACGGATATCCGGCAGGATGGTGACCGAGCGCCCGATTTCGGTGCTCGGGGTGAAGTCAAAAAAACCGAAGCGGGATGGCCAGTTCAGCCAGACCCGTCCCAATGCCCAGGCGCCGCGGGCGCGGCCGGTCAGGGGCAGCTCGATCACATCGTCACCTTGCACGGGTCGAGCTTCGGCCGGGCCATCGACCCCTTCCGGCCAGTCGAACAGGGCGATCAGGCCGGGCGGTGCGGCTGGGTCGATGTGCAGTCGGAACCGGGCGGTTTCGCCAGC
>SPJK01070363.1_pt1 | contig 26942 bp, 17 predicted proteins | sample 3741771 | NCBI WGS metagenome assembly SPJK01 (sample SAMN10925997, study PRJNA522277) | cold seep metagenome | isolation source: Elba SIP-enriched marine methane seep metagenome, extraction at timepoint T2 | place: Italy: coast of Elba, Mediterranean Sea
CGTAATCACATCCTTTGGCTTGTTGAGAAGAATATAGACAAGTTGTTCTTCTGGTTTGATGGCCCGCCCTTCGAAGGTGACTTTGTCGCCTGTTTGAATCTGGTACGCAGGGTTGCGTTCTACCTGACCATTGACGGTTACCTTACCCGCTTTGACATGCTCAGCGGCTTGTCGGCGTGAACAGATGCCACTATGAGCTACATACTTATTAAGGCGCATCCCGATCGCATCCGAAGGATTTCGCTTAAGGCCTGGCGCTTTTCCCGCATTGCGAGCTCGGCTCTGCCGGAACTTCGGATTGGACGGACGACGATTCATATTAGTATGCCCACTTAAGATAAATAGCTCCCCATGTGAAGCCACCGCCAAAGGCGGTTAAGATGATATTATCGCCCTTCTCCAGTTGGTCCTCGTAGTCCCACAGGCAAAGGGGCAATGTGCCGGCTGTAGTGTTGCCGTATTTCTGAATGTTGATCATCACCTTCTCCAGCGGGAAGTCGGCCATTCGGGAAACCGTTTCGATGATGCGCATATTCGCTTGGTGAGGCACCAACCACCGAATATCATCGGCACCGAGTTCATTGCGTGCCATGACCCGCTTTACTACATCAGACATGCCCGCTACGGCCGCTTTGAAGACCGGGCGGCCATTCTGAAAGGCGTAATGTTCGCGAGCCATTACTGTATCTGCGGTGGCCGGATAACGAGAACCACCAGCTTTCATATTCAGAAACTCCGCTCCCGAACCATCAGAGTGGTGGATGTAATCCGCAATTCCGTTACCACTTTCGTCGGGTTCCAACATCACAGCACCTGCGCCATCTCCAAAAATGATGCAGGTGGTACGATCGGTATAATCAATGATCGACGACATCTTATCGCCGCCAATTACAATGACCTTCTTATGCTGACCACTTTCAATGAACTTAGCACCAACGGTTAAGGCATAGAGAAAGCCCGAGCAAGCGGCATTGAGGTCGAAGCAGAAGGCATTTTTCATCCCGGTGGCATCGGCAACGAGGTTAGCCGAATCGGGAAATACCATGTCTGCGGTGATCGTTGCGAAGATGACCAGATCAACTTCGTCGGGGTTTGTGCCGGTCTTTTCCAGAAGCCCTTTGACGGCTTCAATACCCATGACCGAGACTCCTTGGCCTTCGCCCTTCAATATATGGCGCTCTTTGATCCCGGTCCGAGTGGTGATCCACTCATCATTGGTATCGACCATGGTCTCGAGTTCTGCATTGGTCAAAACGTGTTCGGGAAGATAGCCGTGGACGCCGGTGATAGCTGCTTTAGTAGTAGCCATGTTGCTGTGTAATTTCTGACGTAAAGCGGAAATTCTTCTCTGTTAATTTCTGTAAGTCAATCGAAAGCTAAGAAACAGCTCAAATCCCTGCACTGCATAGACAGTTTTGGGCAGACGCTCCTGCAGAAAAATAATCAGAGAAACTGAATAAGGCCGCAAGGTAGGAATTATTCCTCTAACGCGCTTTCATCAAAAGGTTCATGACTATCCATTTCCGCTTCGTAGTCGTGGTACGAAATGGCGAGCAAGCCCAGGAAGGTAAGCAAGCCGTTTAACGCAATAATTAGGAAGCCAAATTTGAAGCCGTAGAGTAATTCTGCGGAATAGCGATCGATCAAATAGCACAATAGAGGTGATAGCAAACAAATGATGAGCACCAGATTGACTCGTTGCAAAGAGGCCGGTAGCTTTTGCCCCCAATCATAGACGCTGAGGTCGACTACTTCTCTGATCTTAAGCTTGGTAAACATACCGAAAATGAAGAGGCCGAGCAGTGGCCCGTAGGTGTAACCGGCAGCAGTGAACAACTGCTTGATCACCGCATCATTACTGATCATCTTGAAGATCAGGATAGCAATCAGCAGAACCACGGAAAACCCAATGTGTACCCGAAGCCTGGTACGTCGGTTTTCTTCTTCCGTTCGCTCGCTGTGATTGAAATTCAAAAAGTCGACGCAAAAGGAAGTGGTCAAAGCAGTCAAGGCTGAATCAGCACTGGAATAAGCAGCGGCAATAAGCCCAATGATGAAAAAGATGCCTACATAAGGAGCTAAGTGTTGTAAGGCGATGGTTGGGAAAAGCTGATCGGTGCTCTCCGGGATCGCGATGCCAACCTGGCCGGCATAGAGATAGAGTAATACACCAAGCCCAAGAAAGAGCACATTGGCAAAAACCAAGACGATCGAAAAAGTAAACATGTTCTTTTGCGCATCCCCCAAGCTTCGACAAGAAAGGTTCTTCTGCATCATGTCCTGGTCGAGGCCGGTCATGACAATGGTGATCAGTGCACCAGCAAAGAATTGTTTCCAAAAATTATAAGGATCACTCCAGCCGCCTTCAAAAAAGAAGACATCGCTGTAGTTGCTCTTTTTGATCATATCGATCGCCCCCGCAATATCTGTTTCGAGTGCCTGGGAAATCCCATAAAAAGCCAGGATCACGGCCGTGATCATGGAAAACGTCTGGAGCGTATCGGTGTACACGATGGTTTTAATGCCCCCTCGAAAGGTATAGATCCAGATTAAGGCAATCGTAACGACTACAGTGATGGGAAAAGGGACTCCAAATGGGCCTGTCACAAATTGCTGCAATACAATGGCCACCAGGAAGAGGCGGAAAGATGCCCCTATGACTCGGGAAAGCAGGAAATAACCTGCCCCGATCTTATAGGAATAGAAACCTAGGCGTCGCTCCAGGAATTCATAAATAGAGGTGAGCCCTAAGCGATAATATAAAGGGAGCAGCACAGTAGCGATGACCGCATAGCCAAGCAGGTAGCCAAATACCATCTGCATATAGGCAAAACCTTGTGTCCGGCCAGTGTCTGGATTAACTTCTCCCACCCAACCAGGCACAGATATGAAGGTCACCCCTGATAGGGTAGCGCCAACCATACCAAAGGCTACAAGCAGCCAAGGCGATTGCCGATCTGCCAGAAAGAAGCTCTCATTCGAACGCGAAGTCCGAGTGGTGAGGTAGGAAACCAATACGAGTATGGCAAAATACCCAACAATGATTCCCAGAATGAGTGTAGGCGTTAGTCCTGTTATCATGCACTGCTAAGTCTGTAAGTAAGAGAGCATATTTAGGTTGCCTTTTTGGTCGAGCAGTTTTTTGCACAGATAAGGCAAAAAATGGAGCCCTAGCCAAAGCTAAGGCGGGCTTTTTAACGCAATATGGGCGAAAAAGGTGCCACCACAAAAGTGTAATTTAGATTTGCTCTCTTACTTAAATGTTCGCCGCCTATTACTTAACTCCTAAACTGCGAAGAAAGTATACAACGGCGGTCCATCAACGGCTCGAACAGGGCAAAGATAGAAAATGCAGTTTATCAGTAGGTAGATTGCAGTAATACAGTAAGCAGTTCGCAGTAGACAGTGCGCAGCGGGCAGTGGGTAGCAATACAGAATGCAGTGGATAGTGGGCAGCAGCTTTTAGCTGTTCTGAAAAGAAAATGGCCTACTGATCCACTGCTAACTGTCAACGGTCAACTGTTATCGCCCCCAAGAAAGGCCGAACCGAAGCTCTACCTGAGCAAATGGCGCACTTAAGTCGCCGCTGCTGAGGTCGAATTTGTCACTGGAGCCAACCCAGCGGTAGCCGGCATCAAAGCCTAATCGGAACCATTGAAAGATGTTGAATTCAAGGCCGGCAGAAGGTTGGAAGACAAAAACGCGATCACGGCCAGTTTCAATATTACTCGAAACTTTACCACCGCCCGCCAAGAAGGTAAAGCGAGGGTGAATGGCACGTACGGAATTGGGCGAAATGGCTACAAAGGGACCATTGAAGCGCAAGTCAAAATCTTGTGCGCTACCAGCTACGTCAACACGCTCTTCGGTGTGGTAACCTCCCCAGCCGATCAGCAGATCCTTGCCAAATTCCAGGGCACCATATCCGCCTCGAACGAGGGTCCAGTCGTCGCCATTAAAGCTAGAAAAATTGAAAGTGGATGAGCCCCAGGCGCCAGAAAGGCGCATGCCACTGCGATTGAATAAGGTTTCTTCGCGTTGGGCAACAAGACTAGTGGCACAGAGTAGGAATACAAATAGAAGCTGCAAGGTTTTCATGGCATTTTTTGCTTTGAGGTTTAGGAGCCAGGGTAGAGCTCTCTAACCGGGTGATGCAATAAAAATAGCCCCTATTTCCGGGCCCTGCCAGCCCTTTAACGCCATTTAACCCACCTGTTCAACTTTTAACGAAAAGCTAACAGCTTCTTTTTCTAAAAGGCTATGAACCAATTGAGAAAACCACTGTTGTATAGTTAAACTGTGTTAAAAGATAGTATTACTATGAAAACACCTCAATACTTAACATTTGTTCTGTTACTCCTGACTTCCTTTGCTCTAGCGCAACCCTCTTCGATCGATTTCATTCGCTCGGATCACAACGCAGGGCCACAGCGCTATGGTGATGGTGTGATCGCCCAACTGGTTGCGGGGGATATGCGCTTGCAGCAAGGCCGATGGGAAGAAGCGATCCTGGCCTATGATAATGCGGTTGCACAATGGCCCTACTGGGCACCTGTGTACGTAAAACGGGCCAGCGCTAAAATGCGAATGGGGCGCATGCAGGAAGCAGAACAGGACTTAGATTATGCACGACGCCTAAGCATCAACAGTGTAGCATTATTTAGTGATCGGGCACCGGCCGGTCGACAGGCCTTGCTGGCCGGCCCGGAAGCCTGGCTCCTGGAAAGTGATTCGGAGGATGGTATGCTCCATGCTCAGTTGAATGAAATCACTTCGTACAAAGCTTCGGGGCGTTTGGGAGAGGCTGATCGGTTGATTCGCCACTTAGCAGCGCGCGAACAAATGAATTGGACTGATATCGCCTTGTTGCAGGGAAACCTATACCTGTTGCGCAGCGACTACCTAAGGGCGATCGATTATTATTCTTCTGCTTTAGGTGAACTGGAGCACGGCGCCTTGTACCATAATCGGGGCTTAGCTCGCATTCTGTCTTACAATTTTCGGGATGGTTGTTCCGACCTGCTGCGAGCTATCGAACTCGGTTACCAGCCCGGAGAGGACCAATGGTCGGATCTGTGCACGTTCTAAGAAAATAGAATACTAGGAGTTAGTTTTTTCATACGTCGGTTTTTACAATCTATTGCCGGTCGCTTATCTCCAACAAGCGGCCGGCTTTTTTATTCCACCAACTACTCGATCACTACCGGAAGGGTATAAGTGGCTTCTCCCGAAATGAAGCGGAGATGATAAAAACCAATTGGGAGCTCAGGTAGCTGAATACCAATCATTTCATTCCCAGCAGTAAGGCCCGATTTTGTCATGACAACTCTACCATTGGAATGGAGTAGCTGCAAATTGAATGGAATACCTTGCTGTCCTCGTACGAGTAACTGTAATTGATCTTTAGCAGGATTAGGGAAAACAGCGATGAGCCCGGCTTGTTGAGACGGTTCCAGTCTCCCGGATCGTATCGGAGAATAGGACGAAGAACCATCAAAATCTACTTGCCGCAAGCGATAATAGTACCAAGGCCCTGCTTCTACGTTCTTATCCTGGTACGAATAATCTGAAGGCAAATCGAAGTCGCCTTGTCCGTCTATCCACGCAATCGACTGGAAAGCTTCGCTCCCTTCTTTTCGCCGTTCTAGGTAGAAGCCGGCATTACTACTTTCAGCTAGCGTTTGCCAGCTTAGTTGTAGATGGCCCTCTTCAGGAGTAACCCGAAAGTCGCCCCATTCCACGGGTAAAATGGCTGCTCCACAAAATCCAATCTCAATATCATCGATATACCAACCGTCCCAGCCATTACAGCCATCTGTGCCCAACTCCCAGCGTAACCGCAGTTGATCGCCAGCGCTGATCGCCAGGCTGGACAGGTCGACTTGAGAGCTTCCCCAGCTCCCGGCAACGGAGCCACCATCAGAACCCGAAAAGGCGCGCTGGCCCTGAAGCGGATTGTCGTTTAGTGGAGCGTTCATCAGCACTTCGTTGTACCCATTAAAAGTAAAAGCGGAAAGAGGCAGATTGAGCCAGGTTCCACCATTGCGCTGATATTGGAGGTTGCCGCCATCCCAATCATTTTCTATTGATAAATAGTGATCGAATTGCAGATATAGGGTCCCCATGATTTCAACAGGCACACTTATCAAAGGGCTTTCCAGTCGGATCAGTCCGTTATCAAGGTCGGTATTGCAATTGCCCACAAAAGGGGTGGGGCCATACATCGCTTTTCCTGCACGTTGATTTGGCAGGTTATCGATCACCGCCCATTGCCGGCTATCCCAGCTAGCTGCATTTTCCGGATGCTCGGTGCTGGTCCAGGCGCCAGCCCCACCTTCAAAGTCTTCATTGAAGATTACTTGCCAAGGCTCGACTGGGTTAGCGCACAGTTCAGGTCTTGGGCTAGCGAGAAGTGGCGTTTGTGGGCATCCGGGATCAGCGCGCATTTCTACAGCATTGATCGCTTTTGCTACTTCTAGCAAATCGCCAGCTGAGATGGTGATTCCCGATAAACCAGGTGCACTGCTTCCGGTACTAAGCGCAGGTAAGTTGACCCCGATCAGGTCGGCAGCTGCTGCCTCTAAGGATTCAGCTAGGAATGCAAAGTCGCTGGTTCGGGTCAGGTAGTAGCGATGAGCCTGCCAGAAGATGTGAGCCGTTTTGGTTAAGCCTAATGGATTGATCACTTGCCCATTGTAGGCACCGCCGTCAACCAATAATGCATAGGCGTGATTAGGGATGCCCGAATTGGTGTGTACGCCACCATCATCGGAACTGTCGCAATGATACTCAGCATCGCTAATTTTGCCTGGGTCATTTTTGCAGGTAGGGTCCCACATGTCACGCAAGGCGGAGCCAAAAGCGCTGGCGTCTTCGCCGATGAGCCAACGGTCATTGCTATTGCAGGCATTGCGAGGGAGGAAATGATTGTTGTTGACCCCGTAGTTGTTGATCAGGTCGATGGTTTCCCCCCAAATATCGGAATAGGCCTCATTGATAGCACCGGCTTGCCAGGCGTAGATCAAATTGCTGGTGTACTCGGTATAGGCATGCCCCCATTCATGGGCTACCACATCGTCGGCACCCGTTTGGTCGCAATAGTTGGTAGAAACCCCATTCCAATTAGCGTTAGGGCAGCTCAGGGCTGGATGATTGTGGACGGTGAGCATATCGGCATCGGCATCATCAAAGGATGTATAGCCGAACGCATTCTCGAAGAAGTAATAGGCCTGCCCTGCTGTAGTCAGCTCGGTTTGTTGCCAGGTATCCAGGCTTGCCGGGTAAGGGTCACCTTCTGCCCAGGTCAAATTGCTGAAGTTCTGTTCGTAGAGCCGTCGATTTAATACACTACAAAGGCCATTATAGCTGGCTAGCAATGTTCCGGTTTGTGCATCGATATAGTAATGTTGCCGGAAGTTGCCTTCGTTGCTAATTTCGAAGGTGTAGGTCAACCTTACTTCATCCGATCGGCCGCGAACCAATCCGGCATGAAACACTTGCAGTGCTTGCTGGCGGATGTCCATTTCGCCAACATCACCACTAAGACTTGCTGCTTTTGTTGCGAAGCGTAAGGCCGCCGCTGCTGCTTCCGCAATCGGCAAGGTTGGAGTTGTGGGAAGCCCTTGGGTAGGTAAGCATTGCCCAGAAATCGTAAGTAGCCGTCCACTTTGATCAAAGTGAAAGCGCAGGTCGCCATCAAATACCGGAATACCGTGATGAAATTGATGGAAAACAACGTGTGTATGACTGGCTAAGTCAATATGTGTATGCTGATGTTGAAGTTCTTGTGTGGCATCCGATAAGCCAAATAATGGTTGATAAGTAGCTAAGAAGGCTAGGCACCTTGCTGATAGATCATCACCAGCCAGGTCTAGGGAATTGGTGTTTGGAAAACGAACGAAACGGACCCTCTGAGTGGCAGGATGCCATTGCAATGTTGCGCCGTGCACCTCCATCAGGTTACGGGCTAGTGCGGGCAAATCCTCCTGGGCAAAACTAAATTGGAGGCTACCCAAAAGCAAGGTAATCCAGAAAACTGACCGGGCCATATTCCACTATCAATAGACATGCAACCTGCACATCTGCTAGTAACAGGGTTTCTGTGAAAGGGGACCAACATTGAACCCGGAATTGCCGGGCTTAGGGGAGTGCTATGTTACGGACGAACGATCACCAGTCGATTGACGGCTATACGCTGCCCGTTACTATCTTGCAAAGCATAAAGGTACAGGCCCTTGCGTAGATTGCCAAGAGGCACGCGCACCTTCCGTTCACCATTGATGTAATATTCATTCGACCACACCTTGCTGCCTGCGAGATTGAAAAGCTCCAACTGGTAGTTGCCGGCGGATAAACCGCTGAACGAAAACCAAGTCTCAACGATAGCCGGATTAGGGTAAACACTTACGTTGGCGGCTTTTGCTTGCACCGGATTCGTAGAACTGATAACACCATTATCCTTAAATTCTATCGACTCAACAGTGTTGCCTGCTGCATCCGACCGAATAATCGCGACCGGTTCTTTGACATCATTACTCCAGAAGTAATAACTAACCAGCGTATCGGTACCTAACTCATCGATAGGTAGCAGTTCCAAGACAAAGTCGGTGACATCCACCCAGGGGGTGAAGGTAGCCCGGGCTTCGATAAAGACTTCTCGGTGCTCAATGCGCTTTTCGCGCAGCACATCGTAGGTTCCTCCGGGTATCGTTAGTTCGCCCCAGCCATCGACCAGATCAGTGCGTTCAGTGCTCAGGTTGACGCGAATAGAGTCGGGTGCAATAGGCAGCCCATCAAAGATATTGCCAGGAATTTGGTCGGCATCTATGGTGACCAGCAAAGCCGAGTTATTCTCATTCAAATCGAAAAATGCCAGTGGCGACCAGCGTTCTACATAGCCTGGTGAAAGCGGTGCTGATACCTGAATGCCTTGCTCTAGCGGGTCGTCGCCAAAGTAGCCGATGTTGGCGAACTCATTTTCATCCGAACGGAAATAGGCCTCAGCGCCATTCTGGTAGTTGATCAGGACATTGGCATTAGGAAAGTCGGCGGCGCCTTCTCCTTCAGTAGGCTCTACCACAGTCTGCTCGAAGGTTTGATCAGCTTCCAGTGAACTGAAATCCCAACTCTGATCACCACCAGGGGCAGTCAGGACAATACCCGTGGGAGACTCGTCAACGGCCGTCCGTAGGGTGTCACCGGGAACCGGGAAATAATTTGTGTCGAGAGTAGGCTGCGCGATCAGGATAGAAAGCGTTGCGAGCGTGACGAACAGAGAAAGTAAGGTTTGCTTCATAATGCTTTGGTGTTCTTGGGAACAGAGAAATACGGCGCTTTAATAGTACAGCTTATGCCGTGATACGCGCTAAAGATACGCCATTCTGCGGGCAGGTGGCGTCAGATGGCAGAGATTAACGATTATTTATGACTTATCGCGCGCTGCGCTGGAGAGGGTTTATTTTATTGATAATGAACTGATTATGTGGTTTTCTGAAAAAAACATTGAAAAAGGATGTCACACTTACCCCCTTCTCCGCTTATACCAGTGACAGGCAGCCACAAAAAAGCAAGTAGTCGACGAAATGGATAGCCTGCATCTTATGGTACATAATAGTAGAATATCTCAAACTAGCTGAAATCGTTACGAACCAATTGTCTTCGCAGGGTAGCTCCAGTTTAGGAGTTGCCCTGACTTTTTCCCGTTCGCGCATACGCCATTCGAATAGCTCCGTGTAATTCATGGTAAGTATCCAGCCCACTAACTGCCAGAACGCCACTGCGGTCATGCTCCACGTGCCCGCTTTCCGCCACCCATTCATCGGGTAGCAGCACTTCGATAACCTTTCCAATTACCAGGATAGTACCGTTAACCCGGATGTGGTGCTCTTCGGCGAATTCCAGGCCAATCTTGATCGAGCTCTCCGCCACGTAGGGCGCTGGATGGAGCGTACTATTTTCAATAGTCAACCCGCTAGCTTCGAATTCCGAATCAGCTAAGGGGTAGTTGGCCGATGTCTGATGCGCCTGCGCTAAAAAGTCGTTGTGGATGACGTTCAAGGTGAAGTAACCCTGCGCTTTGATATGATGATAGGTATGGCGCGGAACAGTCAATGAACGAACGATAAAACCAAGGTGCGGCGGGGAGGCACTGATATGGCAAACAGAATTGAAAACACCTAGGTTGGCCGTGCCGCGGGGGCCCAGGGTACCGATGAGGTGTACGCTACGCGGCCCAGGCAGGGTATTGAAGAAGTGCCGACGGTAGAGCGAGGGCATTTGGTCGAAATCGGAACTTGTTAAATGCATGGCTAAGCGAATAGTGAGGAACCACCCCAAGAGCAGCCCCTCACTACAAGTAGCTTAACGCGAAATTGTTCAAGTATTTTCGCGATAAGGGAAGCGCCGAGCCATCACTCGCGCCAGCCCGCGTACGATTTCACTATGTGGCCGGTTCCAATCGGTAGAACGGATCTTCTCGGTATTCCAGATGACCACGCTGGAGCCGCCATCGATCACCGCCGCTGACAGGAGTACGTCGCTGGTTTTGCTATTAGGTACTACCCAAAATGGGCCGTTAAAGATGGCAATCATGCTACTGGCCAGATCAAGACCGAAAGATTCGAGTTCGGTGAGGTATATTTCCTTTTGCACCGTGGTGCGAACAATAGCATCGACACCAAGCATCTCCGCTAGCTCAGTTGGTGAGCGATTCCAGCTTTCGCGAATACTGATGCCGGCTTCCGCTAAAAGAGCATTGGTTTCGCTATAGTGCTGAAGGTGCACGCGAACCTCTCCGCTGCGAATTCCAGAGCGTTCACTGATCTCGTCGAAAAGTGCAATCTGTAGCGCTTGGCTTTCGTTTTCTTCGATCTCCAGGATCATTGCTTCTGTCCATTCAGCGGGTATCCGACCATTGGTCACTGTTTTGCTAGGCAATACAGCTACCGTTTCGTGAGTTGGCGCGTAAGCGTCGTAGCCAGAGGTGAGGTAGTAATCGCGGTTGCATTGGGTTAGGAAAAACAAACTAAGGAAAGTGAGAGCAAGGAAGTTTTTCATGATTTTTTTACGGGTTTTGAAAGTGGATTCAAGTGATTTCTGTCCTTCAAAATTAAGGGCTGTAAGGGTGTTCGGTCAAGGAATCAAAACACTTTAATTCTTCTTTAACCGGATCGCCAAAAAGTAGGCGAAATGGGGAGGGGTGAGCCGAAGCGTTTAAGTTTTTCTTAGGAATTTAAAGCACTTGTTAACGATTCTTTTAGCGTATTAAGCTACCTTTGAAAACCGTATGAGAAGGATACTTTTTCAATCACTATTAGTCCTTGTTAGCTGCACTGCCCTTGCCGGCCAGAACGCTTTGGCAGAAGCCGAACAGCTGGCAACGGCTGAGCAATATGCATCGTCTTCAGCAGCTTTGCTCAATTTCATTGAAGATCACCCGCAGCGCAAGCACGATATTGCCAGAGCTTGGTGGTTGCATAGCCAAAACCAACTAGCCCTTGGCGAGATTGACGCAGCCCGCGCCGCTAATGATTCTTCGCTACTACACCGCAATCGCCTACGCTCGCGGGATATTGCCGAAAACTACTGGTTGCGAGGGAAGATTGAGCTCGGGGCAAATCGGGCCGATCGCGCATTGGAAGCCCTAAATCTGGGCATGAATTTTCTGATTGAAGACCCACTCATTTTTGCCGACCTGCATGTACTGAGCGGCCGGGCATATGCCGCCTTGAATCACAAGGACGATGCGCAGGACGCTTTTGCTACAGCTTTTGACATCCTGAGCATCGAATTGGGCGACAGCCACGAGGCTTTGGCTGATTTGTATTTTCAATGGGGCCAGGCACTTCACCTGATGCAAGAACTTGGGCCAGCGCGGGAAAAGTGGATACAAGCCTACCACATCTTTCCAAATGGCTGGCAAAAGGCAACGACAGCCCTTTGGATTTGGCGCATCACTCACCACCTTCGTTACCAGGAGTAACTTTCGCCAAACGACTTCGTTTATCAAGGCTGAATGACCCGTTGATGGAATTGAAACTGGAACGACAGTTCATCAATCGGTACATCCAAGTGGAATTCGTTGGTATCATCATAGCGAGGGAAGGCCACTAAACCACGGATACTTTCGTCGGGCCGCAATGTCGTACGCCGTAAGGCATAGTCCGACCAGAAAATCACCTCTTCCGCAGGTGGTAAAGCATTCACCGGCGTTGACAGCGGCGGTTCGCTGGCAAAAGTAGCACTAAGGTAAAGGGCAGGAACAGCCACATCCACAATAGCATCAGCGACATCATAGTCATCAACAACATCGTTGTTATCATTGTCATTACCGTCATCGCTTACGGCAGCAGCAACAACGGCGGCAGCTACTACGACTCCAGTGGCCACAGCCACATTTTTGGCATTGGCCTCACGACGAGATGCATCGACTTCCATAGAAAGTAACACCCTTTCCGGGTCGACGGCCGGCAAGCGGAAGTTGTTCGGCATGGCGATGAGGTCCATGTCTTCCGGAGTGACGAGAAGGTCTGATTCTCCCTGGTTGATCACTTCAATATCGAAGACTAGAAAGTCCGGATTGGCGTGGCTAAAAGCAGCACGACACCAAATACCATTCTCCTGCTGCTCGGCGATGGCTTGTCCATGACTCCAGAAAACCACCTCTGAATCGTCAGGCTCCACGCGAATGACCGTACGTGGTGTAAAGCAAGAACTAAGGCAACATACTAAGCATCCTCCAACGAAGAGAGAGAGTAGGTTTTTTGACATGACAGTGGGGTTTTATCAGCAAATAAGCTCTCTTTTTGTTGTTAAGGCAAGAGGGGAGGGCGTTAAAGTTGGGTTAAAACACGAGTAGTACACAAGTCGCGAGGCAAATAGAGGGATGATCAAATGCCCCGCGACTTGTGACTCATGACTAATCGACTGATTGCTTCAATTCTTCCAGCTGTGTACTCAGCTCCGTCAAGCGTGTTGCTGCATCATGTCCAGGCGCTTGATCGGCACCCGTTAGCATGAAGTAGAGGTAACTAATCTGCGCGCTTAAGCGTGGTTGAGGATAAATAACGCCCTCTTCTGTTTGCAACAAGGTCACTGCTTCGGCAAGCGTTTCTTTTCGAGTAGCTTCTTTTTCGGTAAGGGTGTCCTTGGCTTCCAATTGCTCTAGTTCCTCTGTCCAGTCCGCTTCCAAGCGCCGCGCTTCGCTCAACAGGGCAACCACCTGTCGTTGAATCGCTGCTTGTTCAGCCACGTCTTCAGCAGTCGTGCCGGTCGCTTCTACCCGTGGGTCCATCAGTAGTTCTACTTCTTCTGTGAGGTTAGTTGCGCCTGCTGTTAAGCGAATGCTATACATGCCGGGAGGAGCCAATGGGCCATTGCGGTAGCGCCGATCTTGATTCGCGTGCCAGGGGCCGGGTAATTGCATGTCCCATTCAAAGCGATGCAAACCGGGGCTGCCATCCAGGGCGTGCTCTGTTTCGACGAGGTACTGGTTTAAGCCCATGTCTTCGATTACCATTGTTTCATCTGAGCTTTCTTCACTACTAAAGGAGCGAATGACTTGCTGCTGATCGTTCAATACCTCAATATGGATGCCCCCCTCCATGTCTTTAGGAAGATAATAATCGATGAAGACACCCGGTGTAGGGTAGTTGGGGAAGCCGCCACTCCGAACCATCGGTGCCCGATAGCGAATGGTGGTCGGTGGAGGAAAGAGTACGACAGCATCATCGAGGTTTGTGGCTACTTCATGGCGCAATGGTGAAATATTATCCAACACATAGAAGCCGCGACCCATAGTTGACAGAACGAGATCGCCGCGATGAATTTTGATGTCGGTGATCGGAGTGATCGGCAGGTTTTGTTGGAATGCTTGCCAATTGGCGCCGTCATCGAAGGAGACGAACAGGCCAAATTCGGTGCCGGCAAACAAGAGGCCTTCCCGAACAGGGTCCTCCCGTACGACACGCGTTGGGTAATCGATGGGAATGCCATTGCGGCCATTGCTAAGGCGTTGCCAGCTTTGCCCATAGTCGTTGGTGCGGTAGATGTGTGGTTGCCAGTCGCCCAGTTGATAGCGCAAGACCGCGATGTAGGCCTTGGCAGGATCGTGCGGTGAAGGCTCTACGGCATCCACCCGCCCTCCAGGAGGCAGGTTGCTTGGAGTTACATTTTGCCAGCTGACACCATTGTCTCGTGTAACATAGACTGGGCCATCATTGGCGCCCGACCAAATGACACCGGCCTGTACCGGAGATTCACGTAAGGAATAGATGGTGCTATAAAATTCCTCGCCGGTAATATCGCGGGTGATCGGGCTGCCTGAAATTACTTGCTTATCGGCTTCGAAGGCAGTAAGGTCTGGAGAGATCGTTTCCCAGCTTTGGCCATCATCCGTAGTTCGATGCACAAATTGTGAGCAATGGTAGACCACATCCGGGTTGTGTGGTGATACATGGATGGGCGATACTCGCTGGAATCGATAGCGCAAATCACGCGGATTATGGCCATACATATTCGACGCTCCGACATAGTACGAGCGTTCGATCCCTGTTCGCTTGTCAAAAACGCCAAAGCGACCTTTGCAGTTGGAATAAACGATGTTGTGATTCCCTGGTTTGGGTACGGCCGGTCCGGTTTCGCAACCGCCGGTATTGATAATCCAACCGATGCCATCGGCTTGTATTGCACTAGGTGCCAGACTCGGTACGGCAATGGTGGTATAATTGTCTTGTTGACCAGCATACAGCCAATAGGGGTATTGATCGTCTACTTCCACCTGATACAATTCGGCGGTAGGTTGATTGAATTGAGTTGACCAGGTCTTGCCTCCATTGTGGGTAACGTTGGCGCCGCCATCATTGGCTTGGACGAATAGATTCGGATTATCCGGATTGATCCACATATCGTGATTGTCGCCGTGCGGAGGGCGCATGCGCGACCAGGAGTTGCCACCATCGACTGATTTGTAGTAGCCGGTCGCCAAGGCATAAATGACGTTGGCATTGGTGGGGTCTACGCGGATGTTGGTGTAGTAGAAGGGGCGAGTACGGATGCCCCGGTGGCTAGACACTTGTTGGAAACTTGCGCCCTGGTCCGTGGAGCGATACAAGCCGCCCTGGTCGTCGGGGGCTTCTACCAAGGCATAAACGATGCGGGTGTCCGATGGACAAACAGCCACATCGATCTTGCCGATGAGCTCGCTCGGCAGGCCTTCAGTTACCTTTTCCCAGTTCTCTCCGCCATCGACGGATTTATAGATGCCACCCTCTTCTTGGCTGCCACCGCTGATGATGGTCCAGGGTTTACGCTCAGCTTTCCACGCTGTAGCGAAGAGGATATCCGGATTGCCGGGGAGGAACTCTATATCGGAGAAGCCAATGTGGTCGGATAGGTAGAGGATTTTTTCCCAGGTCCGGCCGCCATCGGTTGTTTTGTAGACGCCGCGGTCTTCATTCGGTTCAAACGCTTGACCAATAGCGGCAACATAAACCACATTGTGATTTTGAGGATGAATGATCAATCCGCCAATTTGGCCAACGGCATCGAGGCCGATATGCTCCCAGGTCCCACCTGCGTCGATAGATTTGTAGACGCCTTTTCCGGTAATAACATTGCTGCGAAGGCCGTCGGAACCCGTACCGACATACAAGATGTTCGGATCGTTTTGGGCTACTTTGATTGCACCAATTGAAGGCGTACTAAAATAGCCATCAGAAATGTTTTTCCAGACGGTGCCGTAGTCGGTTGTTTTCCAAACGCCACCACCAGTAGCGCCCAGATAAAAGGTGCCGGGCTCTGCAGCAACGCCAGCCACAGCGGTCACGCGGCCACCACGTGCCGGACCAACGCTACGGTATTCCAAGGACTCCCAGCTGCTCTGTGCATCAGCAGTCAGGGTTAATACACATAAAAGGGAAATAAGAAGGGTAGGTATCCGCATCATATTAGCAATTGGATCAAATAAAAGAGTGGATTTATGAAGGAAACAAGATAGTGAAATTACTTAGTCGAGTTCTGGGCTAGGTTCATCGAATCTGGTTGACCTTGTACCGCGCAAACACCATTTTACAAGCGTTCCAGAAAAAATATTCCCGACTTTGTAATAATTGGCCGCATTTCTTAACTAACGAAATGAGAACCGCCAAACAGCAATGTGCTTTGCTCCACACTGGTAGCTTAGCGGGCTTAGTACGCATAGTGTCTGAAGCGTGCAGCTTGAATCGCGCAGCGCGTAGCGCAAAACGTAAACAATTAAACCTCTGCAATATATGAGCACACTTATTGAAGCCCGTGGCCTGACGAAGGATTTCGGTTCCTTCCGTGCCGTGGATGATGTCTCTTTTACCGTAGAAGAAGGAGAGATCTTCGGTCTTTTAGGGCCGAACGGTGCGGGTAAAACCACCACCTTACGAATGCTGTCGGGCCTATTGACCCCAACCGCGGGAGAAGCGCACATCAATGGGCACTCGATGCAAACCGATCAAATTACGGCCCGTAGTTCAATGGGATTCCTAACTGGCGACATGGACCTCTACCGCCGCCTGAACCCACGTGAAGTACTGATCTACTTTGGCCAACTGTACCAAACTCCTCAGGCTGAACTAGAAGCACGTGTCGACGAATTGATCGAAGCTTTTGGTATTACCCCTTTCGTCGACCGGCATTGCGAAAAACTATCGACCGGCCAGAAGCAACGCGTTTCTATTGCTCGAACGTTGGTGCATGACCCCAAAGTGGTGGTGTTAGATGAACCGACTACCGGGCTTGATATCATGGCATCCGAGTTTATCCTTCAGTTTATTCAGCGGATGGCCAAAGAAGAAGGGAAAGCACTGATCTTTTCAACGCATAACTTGACCGAAGTAGAGCGCCTTTGCGATCGAATCGCAATTGTCCATGAAGGCAAACTCATCTACCTGGGGGATTTGGCCGGCATTCTGGCACAAACCGGTCAGGAGAACTTGTCGGCTGCATTCTTCCACCTCGTTAGTGCGCCGGCAGTGGCCTGATGGGCCGACTCTGATCACAAACCTTTCCTTCTAAAAAATATCCCGAGCCATTTGCGAAGGGATGCTAATTTATACGAATGAGACGTCGAATTATCGCAACCATATTTAAGAAAGAGATCAAGGAGGTACTGCGCGACAAGCGGATGATATACCTCATCATCTTGCTACCTTTCTTCTTATACCCCATTTTGTTCACCTTGATCGGGGGCATTGGGGCCAGCCAGCAAGAAAAACTGGCGAGCCAAGAGGTCACCGTGCTGATGGACCCAGCGGCTGAACAAACACCGATCTATGCTATTCTATCACAGGATACGACCCTAAATATTGAATTACGCTCCTTTAAACGCGCTGACCTGGATAGCCTCAAGAATACAATTGGCATTGAAGTGCCAGGGGATTTCAATGATCGCCTTGTTAATCAACAGGCTGTGGAAATTAACATACTGGCTAATCAGTCGGAAGATGTGCTCAACCTCCGCGAGCGGGTACTCCGTATGCAGCTGGGGGCACTCAATGAACAAATTCTGGCGCAGCGCCTGTCGGAAGCCGAGCTCAACCCCTCCTTTGCCAAGCCTCTTTCGATTGAGAGTGTTGACCTTACCCCGGAAGATCAGCAGGCTGGTCGTATGATGGCGGCAATCTTGCCGATGATGATCTTATTGTTCATCTTTATCGGCTGCATTTATATTGCTATCGATATAACAGCAGGGGAGAAGGAGCGAAAAACCCTGCAAACACTCTTTACCACACCAGTGAAAACAGGCGAGATCATTGCTGGGAAGTTCTTTGCGGTGGCCAGTGTAGGGATTATCAGTGCCACGATGAACCTGTTGAGTTTGTTGCTGGCGATGAACATCCAGTTTTACCTGATGGACGAGGAGGTCAATACCTTTGCTATTTCCGTGGAACCAACTGCTTGGGTTTGGCTCGCCCTCTTGGTGTTGCTGGCGACTCTTTTCCTCGGAGCACTTAGTTTGGCGGTGGTTTTACTGGCCAATTCGTACAAGGAGGCACAGAGCTATGTGAGTCCTTTGATGATGCTGGTCATTATCCCCGCAATGCTGGCTTCGATGCCAGGGATGGAACTAAGCACGCAGACGGCCTTGGTACCCATGTTCAATGTAGGTTTGGCAATATCCGGTATTTTCAAAGGCAATGTCGATCCCAGTTTACTGGCGATGGTAGCGGGGGCCAGCCTCGTTTATGGTATGTTGGCTTTGTATTTAGCTAGTCTCACATTTGGTAACGAAAATGTGATCACCGGTGAAAAAGTGAACTGGAAAACCTTATTCCGTTCTTAATGAGACTTAGGTGTGGCCCACTTTTATCGGGAAGCACAAAATAATCAAGCCGTATCTTCTACTTAGCCCACTTTGCCGGGAATCAATTCTCTGATTTCTGTGTTAAATAAGCGGCGATTCGGGAGATACGGCTTCTCCTTTTTATTTCGGAAATTTGTATACTTGTAAGGTCCCCAGATTAACTATTTGTCCACACTAATCTATTTTCTATGCTTTACACCGCGTTTATATCCCCTAGAAGGATATTACCCCTATTAATTGCCATTGGCTTATTCGGATCAATGAATATTGTTCAGGCTCAGGACTGGACGGCTGCACGGCTGCACCAAATGTATGTCGAATTCCTGGAGTCACAAGGCCTTAGCCCAGTGATCGATCGAGACGGCGACGTTCAGTTTCGTCAGAATGACTTGACCTACTTCATTGATGTTGAAGAAAATGACACAGAGTATTTTGCCGTTATGTTGGCGCAGATTTATGCAGTAGATGACGATAATCGCTTGCAGGTATTAGAAGCTTGCAACGGTGTAACGGCTAGTGCGAAAGTGGTGAAGGGCCAGGTCATCAATGATTACGTTTGGCTTACCTGTGAAGTCTTTATTAAGAAGCCGCAGGATTTCCAGAGTATCTTTGATCGAGTGATGGAAGCGATGGAGGCGGCTCAGGTGACCTTTATCCAGGGACTGGATGATGATTAGACTTTGGTCAGGGTCTTTCAGATCACCCTAAACGTGTAACGCCCCGAGCTGTTTGTAGGCTCGGGGCGTTACGTTTTTAAGAGGAAATATTGGTTGTTTACACTTGTAAAAGAGGCAAGTCCAACCTTAATGACCCCCAAAGAAAAAAGCCGCACCTCATCGGTGCGGCTCAACAACAAATCATAATCTCATGAAAAAAAAGACGACCTAAATCTTTTTTTACGCCGATGAGTAAAGTGGTTCTCTAAGCCATTTCTCGTTTCGGCATAAGGACGGGCCATTCTAATTGGCCTTCGCCCTGTCTATAATGCTTACATAACCTTTTCGTAGTAGTTGGTTCCCCGCTCTCTTAGCGGGGAACCTTTCATTTTTGGGATTATGACTACTGGTCAGAAAAACCTATTGGACCAGTAATTTTCCAGTGCTGATGGTCATTCCGTCGGTTTGCAACTCATAGAAGTAAACCGCAGAAGCCAACTTGTTGCGATGGAAGGTGAAGGTTGATCCTTGGAATACTTCGCGGCGAACAAGTCGCCCTTGGGCATCCCGGAGAATCATTTCTACTTCCTCGCAACTACATCCTTCAATTATAAACTGAGCGGATGCAGAGAAGGGGTTCGGAAGAACCTTTATTTCAATGCCTGGTACAGGATGTGGGCCGTCGGTGTTTACGAGGAGACAACCTGCGTTCAGGTAGTTTTCGCAATCCACCACGTGGCGAACCACATTGGTTTGTACTGGCGCGACATAGTCAAAATAGACGGCAGCTTTGTTTTCGATTACAGACCCGAGGGGAAGATTTAGTTTTTGGGATAAAGTGAACTTCACATACCCTCGAGTATCAGCCTCCGCGCCACTGCCGTCTGGCAATAATTCCAAGTTGTCGAAAGTGATTTTCAGAACGCCATTGTCATAAAGCTCAAAATCATAGGGATGACTCGCCGGTCCTACTTCCAGTGTCGAAGCATCGAGTTCGGAAGGTAGGGTGTCCCTTATCACTAAGCGACTTAGTGTGTCAGGTCCAGTATTGGCAAAGAATACGACGTATTCGATATCGGTGCTAGGGGTAATGATCTCATTGAGGTAGCCCCGCGGATGACCTCGCATCTCGATTGCCGTACTGGCTGAATAAATTTCTTGGACATCAATGTCAACAAAAGCATCCTGATCGTCTTCAGGAAACTGGGTCACATGACCCGTTGTATATATTCCATCGGTAGCACATCCTTCGATAGCAATTGTTGGAAAGCTATTTCCGGGGTGCCCTTCGGATTGTTGTACGATTAGCCGGTAGGTAGAACCGTCCTCGTTAACCGGAAATGGAGCAATTGGATGTTCCGCTCCGGGGCCGAGTGGGGGCACTTCTTGATCTTGGATAAACACCACTACATCTTCGGTGATGATGTAGTTTAGTGGTCCACCCATGGTACCTGTTCCTGTGTTGCGAACCTTGAAGCTAATCTGATTGTCTATACATTCTCCAGAGACCTCGAGGCTTGCCATGTCCCAATTGGGATCAAGTGGTGCGCAGATCGAGTCTGGATAAATGTGAACATTCACAAAGGCTGCTTGGCCATCCAGGATACCTTCACAAGCAACATCCAGATACAATTCGAAGCTGCCAGATTGCAGCGGAGCCAAATCACCTAACTCAAAAATGAGTGAGTTGTTGGTCAGTTGGGTAGAGTCGATCGAAGCGCCAACGTAAGTGAATTCATCATCGATGAAGATCTCTATGTAAGCATCTCCGGCTACTCCTGATCCCAGGTTACTGTACTCTACTACGTAAGTAGTTTGTGCGCAGCTGACCAAGGCTGAGGTGGTGGCTTCTACCTCGAGATACGGGCATTCATTTGCCTTGCGTACCGGGAAGTTGTATACCAGCGTGTCATAAGTGGTCGTGAAATCAATCGGGAAACTGGCCGGCGAACAAACGCTCCAGGTGGTATTCTGATCGAGCAGTGTCACCTGATAGCTTCCGGTATCTACCGGAATGTAAAAGTTGCCGTTAGCATTAGTGGAGCCGATGTATGACCGCTCAGAGCCATCTACTCGGACCAACCAACCTTCGAGAGGCTGATCGCCTTCTTCATAAGGGTTGCAACCGTCTGTTGACCAGAACACCTTGCCGGTGAGCATATTGGTCAGGTAGTTGCCTTGGTCGTCCACCTTGACGATCACCAGGTCATTGATAAAGATCTGGTCTGATTCGCCGCTATATCCCGCAATGACAAATCCGCCATCAGATGCCGGGGCGATGTCTTCTCCGAATTTGTTAATTTCGAATTCTTCACCCAGCTTACGTGTCCAGATCAGGTCACCGTCAGCCGAAAGTTTTAGCAGTAAAATGTCTACGTCAAAATTGTTTGGTGCTGTTTGTCCAACTGCTACTAAACTTCCGTCTTCTAATTCAATGACCGAGGCCAGCACGTCGTCTAAAAGACCGGCATCGATTTCACGAGTCCAAAGCGTGTCTCCGTTGAGATCGCTTTTGAGCACATAGGCTCTTTGTTGAGACCTGGAAGACCCTACCAGCACTAAGTTGCCGTCTTGGGTTTGAATCAGGTCGTGTACGTCTTCGCTAAATTCGCTCGTACCGTAAACGCTTAATCCGGTGGGTACGCCCAGGTCATTGACATGATAGATGCCAATGTCATTGTTTGGGCTGGCACTTGGGCGCAGGTTTGCGACGAAAATATATCCGCCAGTTACCTCTACTACATCAACACCATCATCAGAGTAAGGTGTCCCGTAGGTTTCGCGCCACTCTTCGTCGGCATTTGAATCCAACTTGAGCAACATAACTTCGCTCTCGTTTTCATCTTCTGCACTACCGGAAAGGCCGATCAACATGTAGCCACCGTCGCTTGTTGGGATGATCTTGTGTGCCCGTTGACGGATGCCATCGTTTTCATAACGACGTTCCCAGAGCAGATCTCCCCGTGCCGACACTTGCATCAGGTAAAACTGATCGGCTGTGCCTGAGGGTGTACCATCGAGATCGTTAATGTGGCCGGCGATTAAGAAGCTTTCATCGGAGAGCTGAATAATGTCTCCTGGCTGCTCTATATATCCTCCATCATAGGTGTTGGCCCAGAGAAGGGTGCCGTCTACATCGGTACGAACTAAATAAATGTCAAAATCTCCGTCGCTGCCAAACGACTCACTAAAGCCGACTTCGATGTAACCTTCGTCTACGGTTTGGATAATGGCTACCCCTTGGTCTTCACTATCTCCTCCGAAAGCTACTTCCCAACCTTGTGCGAAACATGGACTTAAGACGAACAAGAGGCCGGTTAGAACCGTAAAACGCCTCGTGAAGCTTCTCAGCCGCTGAGCTATTGCTCGTTTCATTCGCACGTTGTTTAGGTCGTTGTCTTCTGTTTGCATTACAAAAGTGTTGCAATTCATACGGTAGAGCAAAGACAGAAAAAGCGGATTGTTGAAAAAAAATCGTATTTTTGAGAGTAGATTCATTGTTTAAGTCATTGATTTTCTTCGAGTTAAGGTTATTTCGATTGTTGATCAGTTTTTTTCAAAACCATATGAATAACACGCAATTAATTACGGTATTACGGACTTTTGATAAGAAGGAGTGCCGAGAATTTGTCAAATGGCTGTCTTCTCCTTTCTTTAATCAACGTGAGGATGTGTTGGATTTGTTCCAGTATCTGACCAGCGGTAAACGCCTGGACGACCCGAAATTTCTGGATAAAGAGCGCGTGTATCGCAAAATCTTCCCTCGCCAGCCCTACGATGATGCCCGTATGCGGCAAACGACCCACTTCTTATTAAAGCAAATCGAGCAGTACTTGGGATATAAAGAACTCATGTGTGATCCCTTAGAAAACGAAATTGCCCTGGCTCGCGTCTACCGGCGTCGAAAATTAGCAAAGCTTTTTCAACGTCAGATCAAACAACTGTATAAGAAACGCGAAGAAGTGTTGCTGCAAGATACGCGTATGTTGCGACACAACTTTGCCATTACTGATGAATATACCACCTTTCAGAATGAGCAGGCTAAGAAAGGTAAGGTCAATTTTCAAGAAAATATTGATGCGCTCGATGCTTATCTCATCGCAGAAAAGCTAAAACAGGCCTGTTATGTATCGGCTCACCAAAAGGTGTACACCCTTGATTACCATATTCGCTTACTGGAAGAAGTGATGGACTTGGTCGAGCGAGAACCCGACCTGCTCAATCAGCCGAGTATTGCCGTTTATTATTATGGTTACCTCTTGCAGATTAAAGAAGGGGAAGAGCAGGAAGCGGCTTTTTATCAACTGAAAGAACTAGTGGAGCATCGCTTATCGGCTTTTCCGGAATTCGAGCGCCGGGATATCTACCTCATGGCGTTGAATTACTGTGTGGGACGAATGAATAAGGGAAGCCAGCCATTTATCCGAGAAGCCTTCGAATTGTACCGCCATGGTTTGTCGGCGGAGATTATTATCCAAGGTGGCGTATTATCTTCTATTACGTACCTAAATATTACATCGATCGGTTTGCACCTGAAAGAGTTTGACTTCATTGATAGCTGTATTGCCGATTATTCTGAGTATCTGCCAATTGCCGATCGCGAGAATTTCCGGCAGTATGGTTTGGCCAAACTCTATTTTGAGCGCAGGCAGTACAGTGAGGCGATGGGACTACTGGTGCAGTTTGAATCGAAGAATGTATTGGTCAACCTGAATGCCAAATCCATGCTGCTCAAAATGTTCTATGAGCTGGATGAATATGATGCCTTGGAGTCGTACCTGGAGAGTTTTCGCGTTTACCTCAACCGGAAGGAAATTGGTTATCACAAACCCATCTTCGGTAATTTGGTCAAGTTTACCCGTCGCCTCTTACGGGTCAATCCCTTCGATAAGGAGCAACGCGAAAAATTGGCGGCTGAGATCAAAGTAGCCAATCCACTTTTCGAGCGAGCCTGGTTGTTGGAGCAACTGGAAAGGATGTAAGGACAGACTTCCTGCGTAGAGAGGAAGGTTACGTGCCCCGAGTGGGCAGTAAAAGTACAATCCCCATCGACATCCTACACATCCTGCGGTTTTGCGAATGTTAGCGAGGTGCCGATGGGGATTGATCTAGAACAGCTGAGCTGGCTTACCCTTTTAAGCTGTCGGCTTGAATTAGGTACTGATCGAGGAATTCGAGTATTTGCCCGTAGCCTTCGATCTGGTTTTCCTTTTTAACAAAACCATGGCCTTCATCTTCGAAGAGGACATATTCAACCGGCACACCCTGTGCTTCGATCGCTTCTACCATTTCGTCGGACTCCACCTGTAGTACACGAGGATCCTGTGCACCTTGAAGTACCATGACGGGATTCTCCACCTGGTCGGCATGGAAAAGCGGGCTGATGTTGTAGTGGCGCACGCTATCGGCCGAATAGGGGTCGCCCATCTCCTCATACAGGGCAACCTTAAAGCTTTCCCACCAAGGTGGAATGCTGCGCAAGGTGCGGATCCAATTGGTTACGCCGAAGATGTTGACCCCAACCGCAAACTCGTCTGGGGTATGGGTCATCGCCCGCATCACCATATAGCCGCCATAGGAGCCACCCATGATACCGATTTGGGTCGAGTCGATATAAGTTTGCTCTGCCAACCAGTCTTTACCGGCGATACAGTCGCGCAGGTCTTCTTCGCCATGGCGCTGATCGTCCATGCGGAAGAAAGTCTTGCCGTAACCGCTACTTCCGCGGTTGTTCACCGCAAGGATGGCATAACCATGATTGACAAGGTATTGGGTTAGTGGACTGTAGTTTTGGCGTGATTGGCCACCAGGTCCGCCATGCACTCGTACTAATGCGGCCACGGGTTGTTCAGCAGTAGCGTGCTTTGGTCGGTAGTAGATGGCCGGCACTTCGAGCCCATCAAAGGAAGCAAAACGAACCACTTCTGCTTCGACCAGGTCAGCAGCATCAATTGCTGGGTTAAGCGTATTGCTGAGTTGGCGATGCTCACCTGTCTCAAAGTCATAGATGTGCAAATTACTAGGCGATGCCGAGCTGCTGACGTAGAAAGCCATTTGCTTTTCATCTCGGGAAATATTGACTCCGGTGATGCTGCCAGAGCCAAAGTCGGGGAAGTCAACTGCTTCGCCTGATTCTGCATTAAGTACTTCAACTACTGTTTTGCCATCAGCGTTGGTGCCGATCACCTGATATTTGCCGCCATAAGAGAAGTAGGCATAGCTAATATCCCAGTCTTTGATACTTACGTCGCTGTGCTCACCGGTAGCAATATCATACCGACGCAGGTAATTGAATTCCTTGTTGGCATTTGTCGTATAGTACAGGTACTGACCGTCCGGGCTAAAGTCGGCAGGTGAGTACGAACCTTGGGTAGTGGAGAGGGTTTCCATCTTGCGATCCTGGAAATCATACAGCAATAATTCTGAGTCGTTGGTATTGATAGGACGTACCAGAGCCATGTAACGTTTGTCCGGAGAAATGCCTCCGAAGTTATCGCCTGATTGCATCTCATAGATCAGTTCCGGTTCCAGGGTAGCTGCAGAGACCTCGTAGACATCCATAAAGCGCGGGTCGCGCTTGCTCCAACCGATATAGAAGCTTTCCTGGTCGCGAGCCCATTGATACATGAGCGCCCGAGCCCCTTCAGCATCGGTAATCTGCTGGGTTTGGCCATCGGGATGTAAGACGTAAATCTGCCATACTTCGTCGCCATTATTGTCCATGCGGAAAAGAATGCGATCGTCTTTCGGGAAAAAGGCAGTGCCCCAGGCTGAGGAACTATCGGATTGCGTGAGAGCATTGAAGTCGCCGCCGCCAGTAGGTACGGTATAGGCATTGAAAATTCCAGAGCGGTTGCTGGTGACCATCAGTTGCGATCCGTCTGGTGAGAAGCTCGACCCAAAAACTGATTCATTATCCATGAATTGTTCAATGGTATACTGGGTCGGGGGAGCTGGTGGCTCTTCTGCTGTTCGACACTGGATTAGTAATAGTGCGAGGGAAAAGAGGCCAAGGACAGTACTTAATTTCATCGTGGTGGATTTTATGAATCAATGGGTGTGTTTAGTTGATCGGACTATTGCTGGAGGGAAAGCATTTCCTGTGGCAAAATGGTGTTGCGAACGATGTCGTCTCCTTTTTGAATTACGTCTCGCAATTCATCCAGCAGTTCCTGGCCGGCATCAGGGCCATTGGCATCTACTTCTGCTTGCCAACGTCCTTGCAAGGCACGAAGTCGGCGGGGCCCTTTCTTCAAGGCAAGATCGAATTGCTGAGCAGCTTCTTCCGGGCGGTCTTGTTCTAAGAGCCACTGTCCGTATAGTTCATAAGAAGGTAGAGGGATTCGTGGAGGGCCATAGGCGAAACTGATGGCCCCTTCCAACTCAGTGGCCTCCTTTAGATAGCCTTCGGCAGTTGTCAGGTCCTCGTTTAGTTCGGCAGCCATCGCCTGGAGTTCCAATTGCATAACACCGGCCATATCGATGTCCAACTGATTGGCCTGGCCGCGATTGGCACCAGCGGCACTACACATCGGGATGCCGTCTTCATCTACGAAGGTGGCCGCTTTTTTTCTGGCTTCTTCTATGGTTTGAATAGCTGTTGCGAGCGTTTCGCCATCAGCATTCAAATAAGCCTTGCGTCCTCGCGTAAAATGATAGATGGTTTTAACCATCACGTTGAGATCGTCCATCTCTGGTGCGAGATTGTTGAGGGTTTCGTTTTCCCAGTCGTGGCTGTCCATCAGGTAATTGGCTGTCATGGCAACGATGTAACTTCTGGCCCCTTTATTCGGTTCCGTTTCGGTATACTCTAATAGGTCATACATGACCTGCTGGGCAGCCCCAAACTGGCCTTGTTGCAGATAGCCGTACATCAGCCAGTGCAGGGCGTGGTAGCTGCGGGCGTTATCGTCGAGTTCCTTGCGCTCCATACGTTCGACACTAGCGTCCCAGGA
>SPJK01050748.1_pt1 | contig 26917 bp, 21 predicted proteins | sample 3741771 | NCBI WGS metagenome assembly SPJK01 (sample SAMN10925997, study PRJNA522277) | cold seep metagenome | isolation source: Elba SIP-enriched marine methane seep metagenome, extraction at timepoint T2 | place: Italy: coast of Elba, Mediterranean Sea
ATCACAACTTTGTTTTGTGGCCAAATACCGTAATCATTGGCAATATTGTTGAGTTTTTTATTGCAATTAGGGTTCATGGCCTTTTTAAATGCCACTTTTACGGCTTCTCTGGCTGTTTCACTGTCATCTTTACTATGAAGTGCAACCGTATCTTCGCTATCTAAGCGTCTGAAATCGATTGTATGTTCATAAACAGCTTTAAAAGCGGGCAGTTTTCCTAGTGCCGTCATAAACAGGTCTAATGTAATCCTGTTGCCATAGGAAAAGGGTCGAATAGTACGCATTCTAAAATAAAAGTCAGCCAGTCTTTCTGCGATATCATCGCTGGAAATAACAAATCCATTTTGATCAAAAATAGCTGATTGCTGATTAGCCTCGTCATCTAATACCAGTTGTTCGATGGCTAGTCTGAAATTTTTACGTTTATTCGGTTCACGCATTTCACCTGGTCTATGACTGACAGTTGCCTGTTTCTGCCAATGGATATAAACTTCTCTGTGTATGCGTATAAACAGGTTGGTTAAATAAATAACCCGTTTACTTTGATCTTGAGAAACAGTGGCTTCAGCCTCTTTGCGTAAGGTCGTAATAAATTCAGTCCCCTGGGATACGGCCAAAGCGGTTCTGAGTTTTTTTAACTGTTTGAATTTTGACCAGGATGAATTAATGTTATTGTCTGCGGACATAATTGGGATAAATTAGCAGAAAGTTTTGTTTAAACTGATTATGGTTAAACAACAATGGCAAAGTAATCTGACCTCTCATTGCTGTTCAGAAGGAAAGTTAATGGAATGCGGATTCTGTACAGTAAGATTTACATGGTTCATCAAACCACAGGTTGCTTCCATTTTGTCTTTCAAGGTTAGGCGTCAATAGGTCCGTGTTGCCTGAGTGACAGCCTCCCTGCTGTCAATAGCCTTGAGAAACAAAGCGGAATTAACTTATAACCTGTAGTTAGTATAGAACCATGAGTATTTATGACTCTTTCAGAATATCTTGATACAGAGTCAAATAATTTTCAGCACTGTGTTTCCAGGAAAAGTCTTTTTTCATGGCAGTTGTTTGCATGCGTTTCCATATTTTTTTATTATCGAATAAAATCATGGCTCGTTTTATGGCTTCAAGTAATGCACCTGCATGCGCTTCTTTAAAGGAAATTCCACTGGCTGTGCCATTAGCTATGGTTTTTGGGATCGCATCAACGATCGTATCTGCCAGTCCTCCTGTCTCCCTGACTATGGGTATGGTTCCATAACGTTGAGAATACATCTGATTTAAACCACAAGGTTCAAAACGTGAAGGCATTAAGAAAATATCAACCCCGGCTTCAATCTGATGAGCAAGATCTTCATCATATCCTATGGTTACTGAGAATTTTTTAGGATACAAGCGGGCGAAATTCAGTAATTTCTGCTCGACACTTTTATCCCCACTACCCAGAAGCACAAACTGCAGGGGCAGGTTTACCATTTCAGTCATGCAGTCAATGATTAAATCAATGCCCTTTTGGTCAACCAGACGGCTGATTAAACCAAATAATGGGATTGATTTATTAACAGTCAACGAGGTGCGGGCCTGTAATGAAGTTTTGTTGAAAATTTTATTACTCACATCATTGGCACTGTAGTTTTCACTGATACTTTTATCGGTTTCCGGGTTCCATTGCTGCAGGTCTATTCCATTGATAATTCCGCTCAGTATCTGGTGTTTGTGGCTTAATAGTCCTTCCAGTCCATAACCAAATTCAGGTGTCTGAATTTCAAGCGAATAAGTCGGGCTTACCGTGGTGATCCGGTCTGTGTAAACCAGCCCACCTTTGATAAAAGAAAGCATGTCATGATATTCCAGACCCGCGGGATGCCAAAGTTGAGCAGGCAAATTCAGTTCATTAAATGTGCTTTCCGGAAATACGCCCTGATAGGCCATATTATGGATGGTAAACACTGTGGCAGGTGTATTGGGCTCGACTGAAAACAAGGCGGGCACCAAGCCTGTTTGCCAGTCATTACAGTGCACAATATCCGGTTGCCAATTACAGTGAGCACGATTCATTGCTACTTCTACGATGGCCCTGCAAAACAGGGTAAAACGATCAGCAATATTGTCCCACGGATTACCATTTTCATCCAGATATGGGTTCCCAGGCGTGTTAAACAATTCTTCACAATCGATCAGCAGCACATGAACATCACTGTCAGGCAGGGTTGTTTCCAACAAGTTAACATCTTTATTATCAACGTGAATGGTACTGATAAACCGAACGTCTTCTTTTTTATTTAAAGACGGGTAGTTAGGTAAAATAATTTTTACATCTTGTTCCAGTTCGGCCAGGGCTCTAGGTAGACTGCCTGCAACATCTGCTAGACCACCCGTTTTAATGAATGGGTGAGCTTCACTGGTGGCAAAAAGGATTTTCTTCATAGTTTTAAGATAATGCCGGCTAAAGGGGGTAATGTCAGATTCACTGAATGGGGTAAATTCATCCAAGGTGTAGGCTCAGAAAGCACTGTACCATTTCCTGTATTACTTCCCTGATAATAGCTTGAATCTGAGTTAAAAATTTCCGTGTAATTGCCTTCCGTCGGGACACCAATACGGTAATTTTCTCTGATTACAGGTGTAAAATTAAGAATAACGATTAATTCTTCATCCGCAGACTTACGACGATAGCTTATAATGGAATGATTGACATCATGGCAGTCTATCCACTCAAATCCCTGATGCTCAAAGTCATGGTGATACAGACATGGATGTGTTGTATAGGTTTTATTCAAGTCCTTAACCAAGGTTTGCAGCCCTTGGTGCAAAGGGTAGTCTACAACATACCACTCTAAAGATTGATCAAAATTCCATTCGATCCCCTGACCAAATTCACAGCCCATGAATAGCAATTTTTTGCCTGGGTATGTGAACATAAGGGTATACAGCAAGCGAAGATTGGCAAAGCGTTGCCATTCGTCTCCAGGCATTTTATTGAGCATGGATTGTTTGCCATGAACGACTTCATCATGCGAAAAAGGCAGAACAAAATTTTCAGAAAACGCATATAGCATGCCAAATGTTAAATTATCATGGTGATGCATGCGGTGAACAGGGTCTTGCTGCATATAAGACAAAATATCATGCATCCAACCCATGTTCCATTTCATGGAATAGCCGAGTCCACCTGTCCAGGTTGGCCGGGTTACTTGAGGCCAGGAGGTCGATTCTTCAGCGATTACAACAGTACCTGGATGTTGCTCATGGGTAATGGTATTCATATGGCGCATGAAATCGATGGCTTCCAGATTTTCATTGCCGCCATACATGTTAGGAACCCAGTCATCCGGCTCTCTGGAATAATCCAGATACAGCATTGAAGCGACTGCATCGACTCTGAGGCCATCAAGATGAAATTCTTCCAGCCAGTAATTTGCGCTGGCCAGCAGGAAGTTTTTAACTTCATTACGGCTGTAATTATAAATTAAGGTTCCCCAATCTCTATGTTCGCCTTTTCTAGGGTCGTCATGCTCATATAAAGCCGTTCCGTCAAACTGAGCCAGTGCAAAAAAATCTTTTGGAAAGTGAGCCGGTACCCAGTCCAATATGATACCAATATGGTTTTGATGACATTGATCAACAAAATAGCGGAAATCATCCGGGCTGCCATGGCGACTGGTTGGGGCGAAATAACCGGTAGTCTGGTAACCCCAGGATGCATCCAGAGGATGCTCAGTAATCGGTAAAAGTTCGATATGGGTAAATCCCATCATTTTGACGTAATCGATTAATTCCGTAGCGAGATCTTTATAATTTAAAAAATTACCTTCTGCATCACGTTTCCAGGAGCCAATATGGACTTCATAGATAGACATGGCTTCACGCATCCAGTCATGTTCTTTTCTATGCTCCATCCACTGTGCGTCTTTCCAGATATATTGACTGTCATTGACAATAGAAGCGGTCTTGGGTCGATGTTCAAATTCCTGACCATAGGGATCTGTCTTGACCAATATTTGTTGACTCTGCTTATTTAATATTTCAAATTTATAGGCACAGCCTGCTTCAAGGCCTGGAATAAATATTTCCCAAATACCACTACTGCTTAGACAACGCATCGGATTGCAGCGTCCATCCCATCGGTTAAAGTCTCCGACGATACTGACGCGTTGTGCATTCGGTGCCCAGACGGCAAAATGAACCCCTGTAATACCATCAAGTGTGGTGACGTGAGCGCCTAATTTTTTATAGATATGCCAGTGATTTCCAGAAGAAAAAAGATTCTGGTCAAAATCCGGTATAATTGCGCCGAAATCATAGGGGTCATAATTTTGATGACTGCCACCGTCTTTATCGATCCAAAATAACTGGTAATGTTCACCCAGATTGTCTTCAGAAGATTCGTAGACAAAAAAATCAGAATCAGGGACTCTTTTAAAGTCAGGACCATTTTTTCCTAATTTGATTGATTCTGCATAAGGGGAATAGACAGTAACAGTATGCAGTTTACCCTTTTTATGGCGCCCCAATATCGAAAATGTGTCATGGTGCTTGGCTTCTGAAATACTGACAAAATCAGTATTCAATTCAGTTTTTTTGGTTTTATTGCTCACTTTGCAATGCCCCGCTATATCAGTTTGTAGTAGAATATCTTCGTTAATTCTAACAAATATGGAATTGAAAATTTCGTTTATCTTAACTCAAAGTGGAAATACAACGAAATAAGATCAATATCCTGCAATTAAGTTTTGAAATTTAGGGGAATCTATGTCTGAGAATAACCACCATGAAAGATTTGTCAGCCAGTTGACACGTAATACTGTTGCCATGATTTTGGCAGGAGGCAGAGGGTCTCGATTACACCAAATGACTGACTGGCGAGCTAAACCTGCCGTTCCTTTTGGTGGAAAGTTTAGAATTATTGACTTTCCCTTATCAAACTGTATCAATTCAGGTATACGTAAGGTGGGTATTTTAACTCAATATAAAGCAGACCCATTGATTAAACATATCCAGCAAGGCTGGGGGTTTCTCAGAGGTGAGTTTGGTGAGTTCGTTAATTTGATGCCGGCACAACAAACTGCTCAAGGTGGTGGCTGGTATGAAGGAACGGCTGATGCCATTTATCAGAGTATTGATATGTTGCGTAGCCATGGTCCGGAGTTTGTTTTGATTCTTGCGGGTGATCATATCTATAAGATGGACTATGGTACGATGTTGGCTGATCATGTAGAGAAAGGCGCTGATTTGACCATAGGTTGTCTGGAAGTTTCACTTGAAGAAGCTAAAGGCTTTGGTGTGATGCATGTCAATGAAAATAGACAAGTACATGCATTTGTTGAAAAACCATCTGATCCACCTACAATTCCAGGTCGTTCTGATGTGGCATTAGCCTCAATGGGAATTTATGTATTTAATACTAAATTCCTGATAGAACAGTTAATTAAAGATGCAGATACAAAAGGGTCTACTCGAGATTTTGGCCATGACATTATTCCGTCTGTTATTGATAAATATAAGGTCAATGCCTATCCATTCTTGAATTTGCAGGGAGAACAAAGTTACTGGCGAGATGTCGGCACTATCGATGCGTATTGGTCAGCTAACATGGAGTTAATTGGCGTAGACCCTGAAATGAATATGTATGATAAAACATGGCCAATCTGGACCTATCAGGAACAAACGCCACCGGCAAAATTTATATTTGATGATGAAGGGCGTCGAGGAGTTGCTATTGATTCAATGGTTTCTGGTGGTTGTATCATTTCCGGTTCAACGGTAAAACGATCACTGGTGTTTTCGAATGTTAAAGTCAATTCATATTCAGAAATTGAAGATTCAGTCATTTTGCCTGAAGCTCAAATTGGTCGACATTGTCAGATTCATAAAGCGATTATTGAAAAAGGCTGCCAGGTCCCTGAAGGCACGGTCATTGGAAAAAACAAAGAAGAAGACGCTGAACGATATGAAGTCAGTCAAGGCGGCGTTGTTCTTGTAACGCCGGAGATGTTAGGTCAGCAAAGACATCACGTTAAATAGACCATGTGTTACAGGCAACTCTTGGGGTTGTCTGTACAATCAAGAATTAATTTCATGACCACCCTGATAATATATAACAGGGTGATAAATAAGGGCTTGAATTATTGCAGGTGTCCAGCAATAAATTAATTATGAACAATCCGTTAGATAGCCGCAGAGCCGGTGTTTTATTACATATTTCATCATTACCCGGTTCAGGTGAGAATGGCGACTTAGGCCAGGAAGCCTATAATTTTGTAAACTTTCTCCATGATATCGGTGTCAGTGTCTGGCAAACCTTACCACTTGGTGTTCCTCATGGCGATGGGTCACCCTATCAGTGTTTATCGGCACATGCTGGAAATCCCGAGTTTATCAGTCTGCAATGGCTGGAAAGTAAAGGCTGGTTACAGACGCGTAGTCATCAGGATGAAAATCGTATTCATTCTATCAGAACCAAGCACAGCCTTGTTTCACGCGCTTTCAAAGGGTTTAAGGCTATTGCTTTGAAGCAGGACAGAGAATATTTTACTGAATTTTGCCAGGATCAGGCCTACTGGCTGGACGATTATGCCTTATTCTGTGCGATTCGATCCAATTACCGCATGATTTCATGGAATCAATGGCCCAAACCGTTGAAGGAAAGAAAAACAGATGCATTGCATGAATCACTTCATTTGTACCGTGATGAAATTGAATTGTTAAAATTTGAACAGTTTGTTTTCTTTCAGCAATGGCAGGAATTAAAAGCTTTTGCACGGGAGAAAAATGTTTTATTGTTTGGCGACATTCCTATTTTTGTTTCGTATGACAGTGCCGATGTTTGGGCAAATCCGCAAGTGTTTAAATTGAATGACCAGGCAGAAATGACGGTTGTGGCTGGCGTTCCCCCTGATTATTTTTCTGAAACCGGTCAACGTTGGGGAAACCCGCATTATGACTGGAAATATTTAAGAAAAACCGGTTTCAAATGGTGGCTGGATCGGATTAAAACCCAGGATGCACTTTTTGATATACTCAGGATTGATCATTTTAGAGGATTGGAAGCTGCTTGGGAGATTCCGGCCGATGAAGAAACAGCAATAAATGGACAATGGGTTCAGGCACCTGGCAAGGCATTACTGAAAGCGATTCAGAAAGAATGTAGCAGTATTTCGCTGGTGGCCGAAGATTTAGGCATTATAACCGAAGCAGTCGATGAACTGAGAACCAAGTATAAATTGCCCGGAATGAAAATATTACATTTTGCTTTTGATGGCAATCCGGAGAATTTTTATTTATCTCATAACCATGAAAAAAATTCGGTGGTGTACACGGGTACCCATGATAATGATACAACGCTGGGCTGGTTTAACAGCCTGAATGACGCTGATAAATACAGAGTCTATGAGTATTTGGGATTTTCCAAGACATCCATGCCAACAACCTTGGTTGGAACCGCTTTATCTTCAGTGGCGAATCTTGCCATCATACCCATGCAGGATATTCTGGAATTAGGTTCTGACGATAGAATGAATACGCCAGGAACTACACAGGGAAACTGGAAATGGCGTTTTGACTGGAGTCAGTTAACGGATGAACGCGCAAAGTGCATGTCCAAACTGGTTGGCATGTATGGCAGGTGGCCTAAGTCGGAACAGGATTAATAGATCGTTTGACTGTTTAATACTTTGGCGACTGCTGCCGTTCTAGTGGGAACACCAAGTTTTTCAAAAATATGTTCGAGATGTTTATTGACGGTTCTTGGGCTGGTTTCCAGAATCAGCCCGACTTCTTTATTGGTTTTTCCTCTGGAAATCCACATTAAAATTTCAGCTTCGCGAAGAGTGAGGCCAAAATTTTCTCGGATACTTGCCTGGTCCCAGTCATCCGTGCTTTTTATCAGTAGCATGAATAATTCATCAATAATCAAGTCTTCGAAGATATTAGCCTGGTATTGATTGTTCAGTATGATTTTTCTGTTTTCATCTTTAGTCGTTTTTGCCAAACATTGTGTCAGAATTTTTTCCGGTAAGGTTTTATAAGACTGTATAGATGTGTCTAAAGGAAAAATTATTTTTTTGGCTTCATTACTGATCCAGGTTATTTGACCTTTCCTGGTCAATGTCAGTGCTGCTATTTTAGTCTGATCCAATGTTTTTTCAGCGCGTTGATATTTAAGTGACTGAGACAGTTGAGCATCAACACGAGCGAGTACTTCTTCAGGCTTGATAGGTTTAGTAATATAGTCAACTCCACCTTCGTCAAAACCTTTAAGCAGGTTTTCCAGTTCGCTTAATCCCGTCATAAACAGGATCGGAATGTGTTCGGTATGGGGTGAGGCTTTGAGCCGTCTACAGGTTTCAAAACCATCTATTCCAGGCATTAATACATCCAGAAGAATGATATCGGGTTTGGCCAGACTGGTTTGTTCTATCGCTGAAAGGCCATCTGTTGCAACCAGAACACGGTAGCCATATTCAGCAAGCATGTCTGAAAGAACAGCCAGGTTTCCTGGGGTATCGTCAACGATTAATACAGTTGCTGTCATTTGTTACAACCTGAATACAGAAAAAATCAGTTTTGGGTGATACACGATTACTCGCTATTTCGAGAGGTTAATAGCAGTTTTTTAATTTCATTGATACGAAAATCTCTAGCCAATAATATCATGCGATTAACAAAAACGTGATATTTAGGTTCATTTAATAGTAATTCATTTAATTGTTGTTTAAAGCCTAATAAATCACCTATTTTTACAAAATTCATTAATTGGTTAATGACATAGGGCGGTGGGAAGGTCAGTGTGTCAGGCGTTTCGTTTTGAATTTTATCCAGCTGGTCAATATCGTATATCCAGTTTAGAGATAGATGTAGTTTTAATTTTCTTAATAACACTTTATATATAATTGGTTTAGAAAGAAAATCATTACATCCCTGATTAATTGCGTTATCTATATCAGCTGGTAATGCATTGGCACTCAGCATGACGATAGGCATATACTGCTGACGTTTTCTTAAACAGTTTGCCGTTTCTATTCCATTCAGATTTTCCATGGCCATATCCATCAGGATTAAATCAGGCTGGATTTGATCAATTCTGGCAAGGCAGTCTTCACCTGAACAGGCTTGTTCAATGATAAAGCCTATCGGCTCCAGAAGTGCTTTAACCAGTAGCCTTTGATCCATTTGATCATCAACGCTGAGAATGGTCAGCTGGCCACCCTGATAGCCAACGATTTTTTCATTGTTGCTAATTTTGGCATTGCTTTTCAAGTCTGCCAGCAAGAAGCGTAAGCTGAATGTTGTTCCCCGGCCTAATTGGCTGGTTACGGTGATTTCACCGCCTAACAATTCGGTTAATATTTTGCTGATCGTTAGCCCGAGTCCGCTGCCAGTCACTGCATTTCCTGTGCTTTTGCCCAATCGGGTAAACGGTTGAAAAATAGATTCCTGGTGTTCTTCTGAAATACCTTCGCCGCTGTCTATTACCTGAAATGTAGCAATTTCACTACGATAATGCACTCGAAATATGATTTCTCCTTCAGATGTAAACTTTATTGCGTTACTAAGCAGGTTTATCAGGATTTGGCGTAGTCTTCTTTCATCGCCTTTGATTCTGTCAGGGAGTTTTCCAGAGATTTGGCAGAAAAATTTTAAGGATTTGTCTTCTGCCTGAATCTTGAATGTATTGACAATCTGATTAATGAACAATGGGAAATCAATTGGAGCAAAATGCAAATCAAACCGTCTTGCTTCGATACTGGCTATATCTAATACATCATCAACCAATGAACTGAGATGTTCACTACTACGTTTGAGTATTTCTACCGCTTCTTTGCGATGAAGGGGGATTTCTTCATCTTTCTCCAATATATGAGAATAGCCCACAATGCAATTTAATGGTGTGCGTATTTCATGACTCATATTACTTAAAAAACGGCTTCTAGCCTGGTTGGCCGTATCGGCTTCCTTAATGGCTTGCTGAAATTTTGCATCAGTTTTTTTGTGTTCTTCTATTTCATTCAACAACAATTGCGTTTGTTTTGCGGTTTCCTGCTGAGCCATGCGTCGGCTTTCATGGTTTAAGATTAGCCACCAGGTACATAAACCGATGAACAGCAACAAAGAGCTGTAGATTTTAATAAAATTATCCAGTAACAGATTGAATGAAAGTGGGTGTGCTTGTGCCGTTAAAAGGTCTTGATAATAGATGATTCCGATGAATAAACTGGTGAGAGAGGACAGGAAAAAGAACAAAAACAAAAAGCGTAAGATGCGGGTTCTGGCAAACAGGCTAAATCGAGCGGGTAAAAACCTGGAGGCAAACGATTCCAGATAGTCTTCCAGGCGTGCTCCGGGTTTACAAGCATCAAGACAGCGGGCATCTAATGAACAACATAAAGAACAGATACTGCCCTGGTAAGCAGGACAATAGGCAACATCTTCATGTTCAAACGCATTAAAACAGATACAACAGGTACGGGTTAAAAGCTCCTTTTTATAGTGCCGGGGCCTTGCTAGATAGTGTTTATAATGCGTGAAACTGGCAATTGCCGGGACTAATACCAAGGTCATACCTAATGCAATAAAGGCCGAAAATGCCTGCGCCGTTTCACCGAGAAGGCCAATATAAGCGACGATACCAGTCAACGAGGCCACAGTTGTAGAAATAATGCCTACAGGGTTTAAATCAGGTAAATAGGCACGTTTGAATTCAATGACTTTTGGACTAAGACCTAACGGTCGATTAATCATCAAATCTGCTGCAACCGCAGTAATCCAGGCAATGGAAATATTTGAAAACAGGCCTAATACTTCTTCCAGTGCTCCGAAAACACCAAATTCCATCAGCATCAAAGCAATGCTGACATTAAAAAAAAGCCAGATGACCCGGCCGGGGTGACTATGGGTAAGCCTGGAAAAAAAATTAGACCAGGCCAGTGAACCTGCATAGGCATTGGTGACATTGATTTTCAGCTGAGAGATGATGACAAATAAAGTGGTGATGGCCAGTGCCCATTCAGGGTTATCAATCACTTTGCTATAGGCAATGTAAAACATTTGCGTAGGCTCATGGGCTTGATCTATGGGAACCCCCTGATGAATAGCCAAATGCGCAAGCAAGGCTCCGCCTAACTGTCGAAACACACCAAAAACGATCCAGCCGGGTCCGGCAATAATAGTGTTTATCCACCATTTGTATCGATTTTCTACTGTTTTTTCTGGCATGAAGCGCAGAAAATCAACTTGCTCTCCTATCTGTGCGACTAGAGAAAAAGCGATGGTTGCAGCACTTCCAAATAGCAGCCAGTCAAATCCCTGACCCTCAACCGCAATACCCAAATAAGCATCCAGGGTGAGCATCGCTTCAGGTTCTTTATACAGCACCGCAAAATAGGGGATGAATAGTAGAATCAACCAGATTGGTTGAGTCCAAATTTGCATATGACTGATAGTGGTTATGCCAAATGTTACCAGAGGAATAACGATAACAGCGCTGATAATGTGAGCAAACTCGATTGGAATGTTGAAATACATTTCAATGGCTGTAGACATGATGGACGCTTCAAGTGCAAACAGGGTAAAGGTGAATGAAGCATAGATCAGTGAAGTAATGGTTGAACCAAAATAGCCGAAGCCGGCACTACGGGTCAGTAGATCAAAGTCGATATTGTAGCGGGCGGCATAATAACTGATTGGAAAACTGATACAAAAGATGATGATGCCAACGATGATGATGGCCCAAAAGGCATTAGTAAAGCCATAATTCAGTGTCAGATAACCGCCAATGGCTTCCAGTACCAGAAATGATGTTGAACCAAATGCTGTGTTGGCAACTTCAAATTCAGACCATTTTCTAAATGACCGGGGTGCAAAACGCAGAGAGTAATCTTCAAGGGTTTCGTTGGCCACCCATGAATTGTAGTCGCGCCTGACTTTAGAAATTTTTTGTTGTATAGGCGCGACTGGCATGGTCAACCAATGTGGATGTAGCAGGTATTGCTGTCTGGCAAAACACGCTTAAACATGTTTTCTGAAGCAATGATGCTATTTACGTTCATGTCCAAATTCGAAGATGACCGGGTTGCCCTGATTATGAATAATAATCCTTTTTCTGAATGGGTTGCTGCTGTTTTTGGGCTTATCAATTTCAGTCTGTATTGGATTTGATTCAGACTTCTGATTGGGTTTATTGTCGCTTTCAGAAGCCGGTTCCTGATTAATGCTTTCGTGTTGTTCGCTTTCTTTTTTCAAAGGTTGCTCATTTTCAATTTCAATACGAATTTCTGGCATCCAGTCGGGAGATGAAAGGGTTTGTTTTTCGGGTACGGTACGTTTAACGTTCAAACTGTCCAGTAAATTAAAACAAACCGTGCTGAAGTTATCTGTCAGCTTTTCTATCCAATCGTCATCATGGCTTTGACTTTGGGCGAAATTTTTAAAATCATCCGCAATGATTTCCATTGTCATATGGGTTCGTTTATCTGGTTGGCCGGTTGGAAACAAGCTACAACTTAAGGTTAATACATCGGCTTGTTGAAAATCCAGGGCGCGGGGGTCTGAATTGCCAATAGTCAGCGAGAAGCCAGCGGGTGTTGATCCGCGTTTGATCTGACCAAATTCAATAGCCAATGAATGACTGGAAGCTTCAGTGGATGAATCTGAAAATGGATAACTCCATTGTGACAGGTTTGATTGTATTTGTTGTTGCATTTGTTTTACAGGCAACGGTCGACCTAAAAATATCGAACTTTTTTCAAATACAACTGACAGAGACTTTACCTCGGCTGGATTAAATAAAAGTCTTTCACTTTCTGTTAAGGGCGCACAGCCAGCACTGTACAAAAAACTCATCGAAATAAAGAGTTTGAATAGTTTATCACTTAAATATTCTGTCATTTGCACTCTATATAAAACGGACAAAATTTCTAGTCTACCCCAATAACCTGTTTTTGAATATACGTCATTTAACTGATTAGTCATATGACGCATTGTTGCTTTTTGGATAAAAGAAAATAATTGTTGCAAGCCTGTTACCTGGCCTGAATGTCGGATGGATATTTAATATCCATAAAATCCAATTATCCATTATTTTCTGGAGTGAACTATGACTGTCGCTAATCCTGGTATCGTTGTGAAACGGTATAAAAAAGCGCTATCTGTCTCAGCCTTGAGCCTGTCAATGATAGCATTCTCTACAACGACCCAAGCCGGTGCCACGTTTAAAATCGATGACACCAAATGGTTAAGCATCGGAGCTGGTTTGAGAACCAGTTTTCGTGCAACCGAAGAAGCTGCTAAAGGTACAAAATGGACTAATGACTTTAATCTGGACAGTATTCGTCTCTATCTGAATGCTCAGCTGCATGAATATATCAAGCTTGAGTTTAATACAGAATGTCAGTTTTGTGGTTCAACCGGCGGTGAAATCAGAGTCTTGGATGCGATAGGTAAATTTGAAATCAATCCAATGTTTAATCTTTGGGTTGGTCGTATGTTAGTGCCTGCTGAAAGACGTGAGCTGAATGGACCTTATTACAGCAGCGTCTACACCATTTTCAGTGAAGGAACGCCATTTGAATCATCAGACTTTGGAACATCCATTGGCACAGGGAATGCGGGTGTTTATGGTCGTGATGATGGGGCTACCATTTGGGGTTCTGTGCTGGAAGGGCGTTTGCAGTATTCGTTTGGTTTCTTTAGAGGCCTGCGTGGAGCAGCAAACGCCGATGATAACATTCTCTACGCGCAACGTGTTGCTTATAACTTCTGGGATGTGGAAAAAAATCCTGGTTATTACACATCGGGAACCTATTATGGAAATGGTGGCGATATCCTGACGCTGGGTCTTTCAAATCAATATCAGGAAGATGGTGCTGGGACAACAGCAGATCCCGGTGATATGCGTGCAACTGCGGTCGATATTTTGATGGAAAAAGTATTGGGTAACGGTGCAGTTGTTACCTTGAATGGTGAATACAAAAACTATGGCATTTCATCCGGTTATAGTCAGGCTTCTCGTGATGCTGGCGGCGGCTTTCCAATGTTTGAAGGGGATGCCTATGACTTCAGTGGTATGTATTTATTACCTCAAAAAATCTGGATCGGTCAAGCTCAGCCTTATCTAAGATACGTTAATGTCCAGCCTGAAGACAGTGCTGATCGTGATGTTTATGAAGCTGGGATGAACTATATCATCGATGGTCATAACGCACGTATTTCTTTTAGTTACCAATACGGTGACATTATGTCTAAAGGTCTGGACTACAGTTCAACCGCATCGGGTGATGATGTTCACCAGTTCACTATGGGCCTGCAATTACAAATTTAATATCCCCTCTAATATCAGGAGTCACACTATGAAAAAAAATCATTTCCAATTTGTCTTCAGGCAGTGCCTGACGGTTTTAATATTTATGTCAGTATTTAATACTGCCAAAGCAGAAGAAACTATTAAAGTGGGTATTCTGCATTCTTTGTCCGGCACGATGGCGATCAGTGAAACGACACTGAAAGACACCATGCTGATGTTGATTGAAGAACAGAATAAAAAAGGCGGCGTGTTAGGTAAAAAGCTTGAGCCTGTTGTGGTTGACCCGGCTTCAAACTGGCCATTATTCGCAGAAAAAGCGCGTGAATTGATCACTAAAGATAAAGTCTCGGCTATTTTTGGCTGCTGGACTTCAGTTTCTCGTAAATCGGTTTTGCCCGTGATTGAAGAATTGAATGGAATTCTTTTTTATCCAGTGCAATATGAAGGTGAAGAATCATCTAAAAATGTATTCTATACAGGGGCTGCACCTAATCAACAAGCGATTCCTGCCGTTGATTATTTAATGAATGATATTGGTGCCAAACGTTGGGTTTTGGCTGGAACAGATTATGTCTATCCACGTACCACCAATAAAATCCTGGAAGCATACCTGAAAGCTAAAGGGGTTGCTGAAGAAGATATTATGATCAACTATACGCCTTTCGGTCATTCAGACTGGCAAAGTATTGTTGCCGATATCAAAAAATTCGGTTCAGCGGGTAAGAAAACTGCAGTTGTATCTACCATTAATGGTGATGCCAATATTCCATTCTATAAAGAGCTGGGTAACCAGGGCATGTCGGCAGAAGATATTCCAGTGGTTGCATTTTCAGTGGGTGAAGAAGAATTATCAGGTATGGATACTAAACCTTTGGTAGGCCACTTGGCTGCATGGAACTATTTCATGAGTGAAGATACCACCAAAAATGCAGCATTTATCGAAAAATGGCATGCGTTTATTAAAGACAAAAAACGTGTAACCAATGATCCAATGGAAGCGCATTATATTGGCTTCAACATGTGGGTTAAAGCCGTAGAAAAAGCGGGTACAACCGATTCAGATGCTGTGCAAAAAGCGATGATAGGTATTAAATTCCCTAACCTGACAGGCGGATTGGCGCAAATGTTACCCAATCACCATTTAAGTAAGCCGGTATTGATTGGTGAAATTCAGGAAGATGGCCAGTTTTTTACCGTTTGGCAAACTAATACGCTGGTTAAAGGTGACGCCTGGTCAGACTTTTTACCAGAAAGTAAGCCTATTATTGCTGACTGGACGGATCCAATCAACTGCGGCAACTTTAGTACGGTCACGAATAAATGTTCAGGCCAGAACTATTAAACTGTAATAAGAGCTGAATGGTTTGATTATTTCAGCTTAAATCTAAACTGATTCGATTAAATGGATTTTGATCGGATCAGCCTTCAGGTTTTCAGTAGGGATTCGATTAGTCGATGCATTTATCGCTAAATCAATCGATTCAAGTCCTTTTTTCAGGACAAAATAATGATAGGTATGTTCATGTTGAAAATGTTCTGGGTGGAGCACCGGTTCCACTATGTTTTTGCTGCTTATTGCCTTTTCATGGCTGCGTCATTTCCCTCATATGCAGAGTCTGTCCATGTTGATACGGCATTAAGCAGTGCCTTGTCCCAAATAAAACAGCGTTCCCTGTCTAAACGAGGCGCTGGCATTGAACAACTGGCGAAGCTGGATTCTAATCCCAGAGCTATGATCATCATGCAGGCGATTTTAGAGGGAGATTTATATGAAAACAAAACAGACGGCACTGTCGTTATATCGAATGATCAAATTAATCCTCCGGTTTTAGCTGAATCAGGTAAAGCCTTGGCATTGAATGATAATGACCAGTTAAAAAAAATTAAAATTAATAACCGATTACGCAGGCGGTTAAGGTCACTGATTGCGGAACAAAAATTAAATTCTCCAGATATTCAGGTGCGTCTGGCCGCTGTGAACACCTTGATAAAAAAAGCAGATGAAGAAGCGGTCGTTTTGCTTAGAAACGTCGCTGAAAAAGAAACAGAGAGTAAAATACAGGAAAAATTAGAATTATTTTTTGCACTTCAAGACCTGAATCAATCAGACAAAGCGCTGCAATTAAAAGCCATCCAGTTTTTAGAGGATAAAACCAGTCTTGAAGCTGTTAATCAGTTAGATCAGATCATCAAAAACCACAACCCTGACACTGAGGACAGTGTTGATAAAGCAATTTATAAACAAGCCAAAGTAGCTGTTAACAGCATACGTTTTCGCTTGAAAGGATACGAGGTTGCTGAAACGGTATTTTTTGGTTTAAGTCTTGGTGCAGTTCTGGCACTGACAGCGATCGGTCTGGCGATTACTTTTGGTGTCATGGGTGTTATCAATATGGCGCATGGCGAAATGATGATGCTGGGTGCTTACACCACCTATGTAATGCAGTTATTGATGCCCAACCATATCGGCATTTCGATATTGTTAGCCATCCCGGCAGCGTTTATTGTGTCCGGTCTGGTTGGAATCTGTATCGAAAGAGGCATTATTCGATTTTTATATGGCCGTCCTTTAGAAACATTGTTGGCGACATTCGGTGTCAGCCTGGTTCTTCAGCAAACCGTAAGATCCATCTTTACACCTTTAAACCGTAGTGTTTCTACACCCGAATGGATGAGTGGTTCCTGGCAATACAATGAATTCTTTTCTTTGACCTGGAACCGATTATATATATTACTTTTTTCCCTGCTGGTTTTCTGGATACTCTTGTTAATTTTGAAAAAAACCCGATTGGGTCTTGAAGTGAGAGCTGTGTCTCAAAACAGAAATATGGCCATGGCCATGGGAATTCCCACTAATCGAGTGGATGCTATGACATTTGGACTCGGCTCAGGCATAGCCGGTGTGGCCGGTGTTGCTTTAAGTCAAATCACGAACGTAGGACCTAATTTAGGCCAATCCTATATTGTGGATTCTTTTATGGTCGTGGTTTTTGGTGGCGTTGGCAATTTATGGGGTACATTGCTGGCAGGATTTTCATTGGGCATCGCAAATAAGATTCTTGAGCCATCCGTGGGTGCGGTTCTGGCTAAAATTATCGTGTTGATTTTTATTATCCTCTTTATTCAGAAGCGGCCTCGAGGTTTGTTTCCACAGAAAGGACGAGCAGCAGAGGCTTGATATGATTTTAAGATTTTTTGAAAAAGAAACAGAAAGCCGTTTATTAATTACCTTCATGCTGGCGTTTATTGCCTGGGTTGTTTTTGCCAATTTGATTTTTGATAAAGGTTCTGCCTTATATTTTTCCAGCTATTCGATTTCACTCATCGGTAAATATCTGACGTTTGCCTTATTAGCTTTATCACTGGATCTGGTTTGGGGATATTGCGGTATTCTGGTTTTAGGACAAGGTGCTTTTTTTGCACTGGGTGGCTATGCCATGGGTATGTATCTGATGCGCCAGATTGGTGAACGGGGTGTCTATGGTGACCCGATTTTGCCAGATTTTATGGTATTCCTGGACTGGAAAGAATTGCCCTGGTACTGGTATGGATTTGATGGGTTTTCATATACCTTGTTTATGATTTTTGCCGTACCTGGTTGTCTTGCTTTTATATTTGGCTGGTTAACATTCAGATCGAGGGTCACCGGGGTTTATCTTTCCATAATCAGTCAAGCGATGACCTATGCCTTGATGCTGGCTTTTTTTAGAAATGAAATGGGCTTTGGTGGCAATAATGGCTTGACTGATTTTAAAGATTTATTAGGATTCAATTTGCAGTCGGATGAAGTCAGGCTGGCATTGTTTGCCTGTTCGGGGCTGGCAGTAGTGCTAGCCTATATTGGCTGCAATCAATTGGTCAAAACACGAATGGGACGCGTGATAACAGCGATTCGTGATCAGGAATCCAGGGTCAGGTTTTTAGGCTATCGTGTTGAAATGTTTAAGTTATGGGTCTTTGTTTTTTCAGCGATGTTAGCCGGTCTGGCAGGCGCTTTATATGTGCCTCAGGTCGGTATTATTAACCCTAGTGAATTTTCTCCGTTAATATCTTTGGAAATTGTGGTCTGGGTGGCTGTCGGTGGTCGGGGCAGTCTCTATGGTGCCATACTGGGGGCTATCCTGGTGAATTATGCCAAAACTGTGTTAACGGGCTTGTTACCTGAAGTCTGGTTATTTACCCTGGGTGGCATTTTCATTTTAGTGACCGTTTTTTTGCCAGAGGGTATAGTCGGTTTATGGCAACGTTATAAAAAGGAACAACAGGCATGAACAGTGATATTAACAGTCAGAAAAAATTTGTTTCTGTAGAAGGGCATTCTGTTGTTCATGGGGAACTGGATACATCACATGGCGCTATTCTTTATCTGGAAGATGTCAGTGTCAGCTTTGATGGCTTTAAGGCATTAAATAAGCTTTCCTTATATATCGATGACGGTGAATTGCGTTGTTTGATAGGCCCAAATGGAGCTGGTAAAACAACGTTGATGGATGTGATTACGGGTAAAACACGACCGGATACCGGCTCGGTTTATTTTGGTCAAACCATTGATTTATTGAAAATGGATGAACCGGCGATTGCTCAGACTGGAATCTGTCGAAAATTTCAAAAACCCAGTGTGTTTGAACAGTTAACAGTATTTGAAAACCTTGAACTGGCAATGAAAGCGGGGAAGGGGGCTTGGAGTACATTGTTCGCTCAATTGAGTCGTGCACAGAACGAGGATATAGAGTATGTTCTGGAAACGATTAAAATGCAGGATAAATGCCGACAACAAGCAGGTACATTATCACATGGACAAAAACAATGGCTGGAAATTGGCATGTTATTAATGCAAAAGCCGGTCGTGATGCTGGTTGATGAACCGGTTGCCGGTATGACTCATCAGGAAATTGACCGGACAGCAGAGTTGCTGCTTTCATTGCAGGGTGATCATTCTGTGATTGTCGTTGAACATGATATGGAATTTGTGCGATCAATTGCCAACACAGTGACGGTACTGCATGAAGGCTCTGTTTTGACAGAAGGCAGCATGGATGAAATACAGTCTGATCCGCGTGTGATTCAAGTGTATTTGGGGGAATAATGTTAAGCATTGAAAATCTGGACCAGTTTTATGGTGAAAGCCATACCTTGTGGGAAGTCAATATGCAGGTGGACGATGGTGGATGCATGTGTTTGATGGGACGCAATGGTGTTGGAAAAACGACTTTGTTGAAATGTATTATGGGCCTGATACCTGTTCGTTCAGGCCAGATTACCATTAATGGCCAGGATTTATCGTCTGCTAAAGCCAACAAACGGGCTGAATTAGGTATTGGTTATGTACCACAAGGCAGAGAAATTTTTCCCTTGTTGACCGTTGAAGAAAATTTAAAAGTCGGTTTAAGAGCCGCTGCCAAATCCGGTGTTAAACAAATCCCTGATGAGGTTTTTGAAATATTTCCAGTGTTGAAACAGATGATGAATCGGCGGGGCGGTGATTTGTCCGGTGGCCAGCAGCAACAATTGGCCATTGGACGGGCATTGGTGCTCCGACCCAAATTACTCATTCTCGATGAGCCTACCGAAGGCATACAACCTAACATTGTCAGTGAAATCGGGGATGTCATCATACGCTTAAACCGTAGCCGGGGTAAACCCATGCCTGATCTGGAAAATAACAAGGCAGAAATTCATGAAGCGATTGCCCGAATCAACGCAGAATTAGGAGTTACCGTGTTATTGGTTGAGCAAAAACTCCCGTTCGCCCGTAAGGTAGCCAATCAGTTTTGTATTATGGAACGTGGCAGAGATGTGGCACAGGGTGATATGCATGAACTGAATGAAGCGATGGTTAAGCAATACTTAACCGTTTAACCGGGATAGGTCAGATGGGCACGCCGTGGAATTAATCGTTTTTGTAAGGAACTGTGACCCAATTGATTTTGTAGTTTTAAGCAAAATGATGAATAGATTTGCAATTTATATCCAGAAATTTTTATACTGGCTTCGATGAAAGAAAATTCAATTGCAGGTTGGCAGGCTACATTAAAATTGGGCTTTGAAGCAGGTCCGACTAAAACCTTGCTAGAACAACGACGACATGAAGGGCCTTTAGTTGTTCAAAGACCATTTTATCCAGAAGGGGATGTCTGCCATGTCTATCTATTGCATCCACCCGGAGGCATTGTTGCCACAGATCGGTTAGATTTAAGCATCGATGTTAAAGCCGAAGCCCAGGCCTTATTGACAACACCGGGGGCAACTAAGATTTACCGCAGTGAAGATAAGCAGGCAATAGTGAACACTCAAATTCGAATCGACCCGTCTGCGGGGTTCGAATGGTTGCCACAGGAAAGTATTTTGTTTGAGGGAGCTAATCTCAAATCATGTATACACATTAATCTTGAAGCAGATGCCCGTTTTATCGGTTGGGATATTGTGGCTTTAGGCAGACCGGCGGCGGATGAAAACTTCGATTATGGCCAGGCTGAATTAGCATGGCAGATAGACAGGCAACAACAACCGTTGTTTCTTGAGAAAATGTTGATCAATGCTGAATCGCTTGCAGCAAATTGGGGATTAAATGGCGATGCCTGTTTTGGCACCTTGATCATGACCCCAGCCAGTGAAGATCACCTGGAATCAGTCCGAGTGATGACAGTTGAGCATTCTTCAGTTGCGGTTACATTAATAGACGATGTATTGATTTGTCGCGCTAAAGCCGGCCATTGCCGTTTGGTGCGAGAATATTTTGAATCTGTGCGAACCCGATTAAGACAACACATAAACGGGCATAAAGCTTATAGCCCGAGAGTTTGGGCAACTTAAAGGTAGACCATGCAATTATCACCCAGAGAAAAAGATAAACTGTTAATTTTTACTGCGGCTTTATTGGCAGAAAGGCGCAAAGAAAAAGGATTGAAATTGAATTATCCTGAAGCCGTTGCTTATATTTCAGCTGCAATTATGGAAGGAGCCAGAGAGGGTAAAAGGGTTGCGGAATTAATGGAATATGGACGAACCCTGCTGAATAGAGATGATGTAATGGAAGGTGTTTGCGAGATGTTACCCGATGTTCAGGTCGAAGCTACATTTCCTGATGGCACTAAGCTGGTAACCGTCCATAATCCGATTGAATAGGAGCCGAATAATGATACCCGGTGAATTAAAAATTGCTGACAGTGATATTGAATTGAATCCAGGACGCAAAGTCATGCGTGTCACTGTATCTAATCGAGGTGACCGACCCATTCAGGTCGGTTCACATTACCATTTTTATGAAACTAATCCGGCCTTAGAATTTGATCGTGAATCAACCAAAGGATTCAGGCCGAATATAGCAGCCGGAACAGCAATTCGTTTTGAACCCGGACAAGAACGTCAGATAGAACTGGTCGCCTATTCCGGTCAACGAAAAATTTACGGATTTCGTCAGCAAATTATGGGGCAGCTGGAGACAGACTCATGAGTAAGATCAGTAGACAAGCCTATGTAGAAATGTTCGGCCCGACGGTAGGAGATCAGGTTCGTTTAGGCGATAGTGAATTATTTGTTGAAGTAGAAAAGGATTATTGTATCTACGGCGATGAAGTCAAGTTCGGCGGTGGTAAAGTCATACGGGATGGCATGGGGCAAAGCCAGTGTGATTCCAGTGTTGCGATGGATCTGGTGATAACCAATGCCTTGATTATAGATTATTGGGGTATCGTGAAAGCGGATGTGGGCGTTAAAAATGGCCGAATCGCAGCGATTGGTAAAGCAGGAAACCCGGATACACAACAAGGGGTTGAGATCATTATCGGCCCTGGGACAGAAATTGTAGCCGGTGAGGGCAAAATCCTGACCGCCGGAGGTATCGATGCGCACATCCATTTTATTTGTCCACAACAGATTGAAGAAGCACTGATGTCTGGTGTGACGACCATGCTGGGGGGCGGAACAGGGCCTGCAACCGGTACGAATGCAACTACCTGTACACCGGGACCCTGGAATATGCATAGAATGCTGCAATCGCTCGATAGCTTTCCAATGAACTTTGGTCTGTTAGGCAAAGGCAATGCCAGTCTGCCCGTTGCACTGGAAGAACAGATTCGAGCCGGTGCGATGGGCTTAAAACTGCATGAAGACTGGGGAACCACCCCCGCCGCCATTGATTGCTGTTTATCCGTTGCGGAGAAATATGATATACAAGTGGCCATTCATACCGATACTCTGAATGAATCAGGGTTTGTTGAAGATACTATCGCTGCTTTTAAAGGTCGCACTATTCATACCTATCACACTGAAGGCGCAGGAGGAGGGCATGCACCGGATATCATCAAGGCCAGTGGACTGGCCAATGTATTGCCCTCATCAACCAATCCTACGCGGCCTTATACCATTAATACCGTTGATGAGCATCTGGATATGTTGATGGTTTGTCACCATCTTGATCCGGGTATTGCTGAAGATGTCGCTTTTGCCGAGTCGCGTATTCGTCGAGAAACCATTGCAGCTGAAGATATATTGCATGATCTTGGCGCTTTTTCCATGATTGCATCGGATTCTCAGGCCATGGGCAGAGTTGGAGAAGTGATTATTCGTACCTGGCAAACGGCGCATAAAATGAAAGTTCAGCGTGGATTTCTGGAGCCGGATACTCAAAATGACAATTTCAGAATCAAACGCTATATCGCAAAATATACGATTAATCCGGCAATCAGTCATGGAATTTCGCATGAAGTTGGATCGATTGAAAAGGGAAAACTGGCTGATCTAGTATTATGGGATCCGGCTTTTTTTGCGACCAAACCTAGTTTGATTATTAAATCGGGTATGATTGCAGCAGCCCCTATGGGCGACCCTAATGCATCAATTCCGACACCGCAACCGGTGCATTATCGCCCCATGTTTGGCGCCTATGGCCGAGCCAGTCAGGAAACATCAATGCTGTTTATCTCTCAAGCAGCAATGGATGAAGGACTAGCAGAAAAGATTCAATTGCAATCAGCAATTGGAGTGACCCGTAACACGCGCAATATCAATAAAAACGATATGATTCTGAATGATTATCAACCAGAAATAGAAGTTGATTCCCAATTGTATACCGTGAGAGCCGATGGCGTGTTATTAACCTGTGAACCGGCTGAATCATTACCTTTTGCCCAGCGTTATTTTTTATTCTGATGATCAAGTTAACAGATATGACGCATTCGCACGATGGAAAAGCGGATGCAATTTTGACCTTGCCCTTTGAACTGCGACAAAAAAGCCGTTTTTCGACACTCACTGATGATGGACAGGACGTAGGGGTGTTTCTGCCACGCGGCAAAATACTAAGGTCAGGCATTTTTTTAACCAATAACGATGGCTATTGTGTCATGGTCAAAGCGGCTGAAGAAGCCGTTTCAGTATTAAAAGCCGATGATGCTTTACAATTTGCCAGAGCCTGTTATCACCTGGGAAATCGTCATGTACCCTTACAGATTCTAGAATCCGAGCTGCGTTATTTAACCGACCATGTTCTGGATCAGATGTTAGAAGGCATGCATTTAAATGTGAGTCATGGCAAGTTTCCATTTGAACCCGAGTCCGGCGCTTATCATAAACATGAACACTGAAGACAATGCCTGTCGTTTATTTCAACTGATCAGTGCGGGTTTACCGATTGGGATGTATTGTTATTCCCAAGGCTTTGAAACCGCAGTAGAACAAGGTTGGATCAAAAATTCTGAACACAGCCGGGAATGGATCAGCGGTATCATGCAACAATGCTTAAGCAAGGTCGATATACCGATAGCAGCACGTATGTATGTATCATGGCAACAATCAGATCATGATAAATTATTGCAATTAAGCCAACAACTCATCGCTTATCGGGAAACGCTGGAACTCAGAAAAGAAGATCAACAAACTGGGCAAGCCCTGGCAAGATTATTAATTGAAATGGAATTTCAATATGCAACTGATTGGGTCAAACATCCGAGTGTTAATTTACCTGTGATGTTTATGCTGGCAGCTACAGGCTGGAACATAAAGCAATCAACCGCCTTAAACGGTTATTTGTGGAGCTGGCTGGAAAATCAGGTGCTGTCAGCTGTTAAGCTTGTGCCTTTAGGGCAAGTGGCAGGGCAAAAACTGTTATTTGATTTAGCAGCTGATATTCCCGACAGGGTGGCCCAATCTTTAGAACTGGCTGATGAAGACATTGGAGGTAGTGCTTTTGCGCTGGCCTTATCCAGCAGCCAACATGAAATACAATACTCAAGATTATATCGTTCGTAATTTTTTATCTGTTTAACTCTGAGGCAGAACATGTCAGACAAACACGTTTTAAGAATTGGTATTGGAGGCCCTGTGGGCTCTGGTAAAACAGCCCTGGTTGACGCATTATGTAAACAAATGCGTAATCAATATGATATGGCCGTGGTGACAAATGATATCTATACCAAAGAAGACCAGCAGTTTTTAATCAAGAGCGAGGCTTTACCCGTTGAACGTATTATGGGCGTGGAAACCGGAGGATGTCCGCATACCGCTATTCGGGAAGACGCATCGATGAACCTGGCTGCTGTTGAAGACTTGAGCGATCAATTTCAGGATCTGGATTTTGTTCTGGTTGAAAGCGGGGGTGACAATCTTAGCGCAACATTCAGCCCGGAACTGGCTGACCTAACCATCTATGTGATCGATGTCTCAGCTGGTGATAAAATTCCGCGAAAAGGAGGGCCAGGTATCACTCGTTCCGATTTGTTAGTGATCAATAAAATTGATTTAGCTGACTACGTAGGCGCTTCATTGGAAGTAATGGATCGAGATTCCAAAAAAATGCGAGGGGATAGGCCTTTTATATTCTCAAATTTAAAAAAAGGCATTGGCCTGAATGAGATTGAAAATTTTATCGTTAAACAAGGGATGCTGGCTTGATAGATATCTGGCCAATACGTTTTCCTTCCAATCTCTTAAGACATTAACGTTTGTTGCGTTCAATTCTGAACTTGTATTCATGCAGTTATCTGACTACTTTTAATTCAGTAGTTTGAATTAATAGTGATGGAGTTTCATTTGAAGTGTTTAAACGATCAGTTTTTTATTTTCTGGTCTTTCAAAATGTAACCCATCATTCTCTGTTCAGTTTTGGCTAATTCAGTGTAGAGTTTTACATAAATCGTTTAAATTCCATGGCACTCGGAACAGAAATTAGTATTCAGGCGCATATGCAGTAATTTCAACATTCGAATGGGTGCCCTCTAAATGTCAAAAGATATTGGTAAAGTCTATACAGCTCATTGGGAAAAAGCTTTTGAACGTGTACTAACACCTCTTGATGATTTTATTCATCGACAGACTACCAGCGGTGTATTGTTGATGATCTGTGCAGTCATTGCTTTAATCCTGGCTAACAGCCAATTCTATACAAGCTATCATCATTTTCTTAACTTACCTTTTTCCATTGGGATACCAGGTTTTGAATTATCTAAATCAATTCATCACTGGATCAATGATGGCTTAATGGCCTTATTCTTCTTTGTTGTTGGACTTGAATTAAAACGGGAAATATTAGTCGGTGAACTGGCAGATGTAAAACAAGCGATGTTACCGGTTATTGCCGCGATTGGTGGAATGGTCGTGCCTGTCCTTATTTATATTGCTATTAATCCTGAAAGCCAGACTATTAATGGCTGGGGAATTCCCATGGCAACTGATATCGCTTTTGCTTTAGGTACATTGGCATTACTTGGCAGTCGCATTCCAGGCAGCTTGCTTACCTTTTTAGTGGCATTGGCCATAGTCGATGATTTGGGAGCGGTGGTCGTCATCGCTTTGTTTTACACTGAAACGATCAATACTTCAGCATTGATGTTAGTCGGGTTATTAATTTTTTTACTGGTTAGCCTTAATTTTGGGGGTGTCCGTCGCCCAATCCCTTACATGCTTATGGGTATTCTGTTATGGATAGCTATGCTAAAAAGTGGTATTCATGCGACCCTGGCAGGTGTTATATTGGCTTTTACCATTCCCATGCGTCCTAAATATGACCCACAATGTTTTATTAGTCATATTAATGAAATGTTGGTACACATTAAAGATGCTTACCAACATGAAGAAAATATCATAAAAAATCATGAATTGCGTTCAAATGTTCAGGCATTAGGTGATGGGGTCAAGCTGGTTCAAGCACCGGCACAAATCCTGGAGCGCGAATTTCATCTGCCATCAGCCTATATAATCATTCCTGTATTTGCTTTAGCTAATGCCGGCGTTCCTATTGATTTTACTGCAATAGAAACGACCATTACCCACTCAGTCGCACTTGGAGTCATCGGGGGGCTGGTGTTGGGTAAGCTGCTTGGTATCACAGGGTTCGCATGGTTAGCCGTGAAATTTGGCTTTACTTCTTTACCGGCTGATATCAATTTTAAGCACATCACTGGTGTTGGCATGATGGGCGGAATTGGGTTCACTATGTCTATTTTTATCGCTGAAATGGGTTTTGCTCATTCGCCTGAAGATTTGCTGATGGCGAAAACAGGCGTTTTGTTAGCCTCGCTGATAGCTGGAATTTCTGGATTTATCTGGCTTTTTCTGACAACGACAAAGCCTGAGAGATAAATAAACAGGCGCGCCAAGTGCGCGCCTCAAGACAGATTCTGGGACTCC
>SPJK01024140.1_pt1 | contig 26913 bp, 23 predicted proteins | sample 3741771 | NCBI WGS metagenome assembly SPJK01 (sample SAMN10925997, study PRJNA522277) | cold seep metagenome | isolation source: Elba SIP-enriched marine methane seep metagenome, extraction at timepoint T2 | place: Italy: coast of Elba, Mediterranean Sea
GCTTTGACCCGCCAGGATGAAGCAGGTCTCCCGCAGATCAAGCGGTTAAATTTCCCAAAACACGCACAAAACAAACTCTTCGTGCCTTCCCCACCCCGTGGGGGAGGTGGGCTCGGCGCAGCCGAGGTCGGAGGGGTCTTGCACCAACTCGCCAACACACCGACCGACCTCAATCTTAAGACACCCCTCCGTCACGCCGAAGTCGGCGTATCACCTCCCCGCAGGGCGCAGAGAGAAACACAACCTCTTCAACCTCATCTCCCCCCCTCTGCGTCCTCTGCGTGAACTCCGCGCCCTCTGCGTTCACTCCCCCTCTTCATCCCTTCGAGCCCTTTGCGATCTTCGCGATCTTCGCGTTCAACCCCTCTTCCTCTTCCCCAAAGGCAAGTGCCCAGTCCCTAATCCCTCTCCCTCCCCGGCACCCCCACAACAACATCCCCACCGCCAACATCCTTCACTACCACCGCCCCCGCACCAATCACTCCCCCATCCCCAACCGAAACCCCAGGCAGCACCCGCGCCCCAATCCCCACCAACACATCACACCCAACACACACCCCGCCCCCAAGCACCGTCCCCGGCGCGATGTGCGTGTTCTCACCAATCCGACAATCGTGCTCAATGATCGCCCCAGAGTTGATGATCGCGTGCGCACCAACCCGCGCATCCGCGTTCACGATTGCGCCGGGTCCCACAAATACACCCTCACCGATCTCCGCGCTCGCGCTCACTACCGCGCTCGGATGAATGATCGGCTGCGCAAACCGCCCCCCGTCACCAACCACCCCGATCACCCGCCGACGCGTCATCACGTCCCCGATCCCGATCACCAACGCGTCGTCCATCCCCGCCGCGTCCGCGATCGAACCAAGGTGCGCCACCGATCCCGACATCGCGCTCCGCGAAGAATCGTCACAAAATCCGCGCACAACCATATCCGATGCCCGGCAAGTATCGAACACAACCTTGGCGTGCCCGCCGCCACCAATAAGAATGATCCCGCTGCTCATACCACCACTATCGACAACCCGCGACACGTTCCAAGAACGATCCGAGCCCGAATCAACAAATAGTGAGCGCGCAAAAAAAATCGACGCCGGGCTGTAGCGCAACCCGACGCCGGGTGGGTAGGTAACTCGTACTGGTTCGTTGGGACTCGTGGTGCAACGCACGATCCCGTATTCTGTCCGAAGGACCCACCTGTCCGAACCAGGGGTGGAGACTGTTACCGTCCACACTGAATGTGACGAGCAGTGCCTGCGGAGGAAGGGATCAGGTCAAAGACCCGTTCAGAGAGTGAATCACCCGATAATCACGGGCAACATACCCCTTCCAAGCGGCTTTTCCGCCTCGTTCTGCATTCAATGTACGGACAAACAGACGCCGTGCCACCCAATGTATCGGTTGACCCGCCGAATTCCGTGATTCTTTGGGAGTTTCCCGCCTCACCGCCCCTGAACGCAAGATTCATCATGTCTTCAGATCAACCAAACACATCCAAACTCACCCGCATCGCCGCTGTCCAGTTCCTCAACACCGTCACCCTCATCGAAGGGCTCGACACCTGGAACGGGTGCTCACTCGTCAAAGCCGTACCCGCCAAGATCGCGTCGATGATCACCGAGAACGAAGCCGATATCGGGCTTGCTTCCATCGTCGATGCCCTCAACCCTCAAAACGACCTCGCCCTCATCCCCTCGGGCATGATCGGATGCGACGGCCCAACCCTCACCGTCCGCCTCTTCTCCTCCGTCCCCATCGACCAGATCACCCGCGTCCACGCCGATACCGACTCGCACACCTCCGTCATGCTCGCCGACCTGCTCCTCCGCGAGCTCCACGGCATCACCGCCGAGTTCGTCGAGTTCGACGCCCGCGAACGCATGAGCATCGCCCAGGACCGCTCCATCGACCCCGACGAAGCCTGGCCCCAAACCCTCCTCATCATCGGCGACAAGGTCGTTGTCGACTCCCCGCCTGCCATTCGCTACCCGCATCAGATCGATCTGGGCGAGGCATGGCACACCCTCACAAACCTCCCCTTCGTCTACGCCTGCTGGATGGGCCGCGCATCCGACATAGGCACCACCATGATCGACGAAGCCGCTGCCATGCTCGAGCGCGTCCGCCTCCGCAACGACCAACGACTCGACTGGCTCGTCACCCGCGAAGCCAAAGCCCACAACTGGCCGGGCGATCTCGCCCGGACCTACATCGGGCAGCTCCTGAGCTTCGCTGTCGACGACCGCGCCCGCCAAGCCGTCGAGCTCTTCGCCACCAAACTCAAACAACACAGCATCCTCGACGCCAAGCACCCGCAATGGGTCGAACGATCAGCACCCGCTCCCAGCGCTTGACGCGTCCACTACACTGAACCCATGCCCGCGTTGAGCAAAGCCCGGACCCCCTGCATCGCGCGCCTCGCGCGTGAGCTCGGGTTCGCCTCCAAACCCACGCTCATCCGCCACCTCGATCGCATCGACGAGCTCGCGCCGCAGATCGAACCCGATCTCGTCTACCCCGAGGACTGGGTCGTCTTCCGCGTCACCGGGTACCGACCCAACATCGACACCGCCGACATCGTGCCCGGCGACGCGCTCCGAGGCGATCTCTCCGCCCTCGCCGAGTCCATCTCCGAGTCCGCCGGGCTCACCCCCGACGACCTCCACGCGCCCGTCCTCACCATCAACGACCTGTGCGAGCGCTGGAGCGTGTCACGCAAAACCATCGAACGCTACCGCCGGCTCGGGCTCATCGCCCGCCGCCTCGACTTGGGCAAGGGGCGTCGATCCGTCGTGTTCAAAGTCGCCGCCGTCGAATGGTTCGAGACCCTCCACGCCGACCGCCTCGGACGCGCCGCCCGATTCGATCGCATCCCCCAGCGTGAGCGCGATCGAATCATCCGCTGGGCAAACGCGTACCGGCGCCGCCTCGGATATTCACGATCCCAAGCCGCCCAGCGCATCGCCCAGCGCATCGGGCACTCGCACGAGGGGATCCGCCAGATGCTCCTGCGCCTCGACGAGCGCGCACCCGCCCCCATCTTCGACGAACCGGGCCCCGCCGGGAACCGCGAGGGGATGCTCGCGCTCCGCGCCACCATGCGAGGCATCGAACCCAAGGCCATCGCCAAACGACTCGACCGACGCGTCAGCGCCATTGGGCGCGCATCGCGACTCGCCCGCGCGCGCCTGCTCCGCGATCTCGCGCTCCCCGATCACCCCATCGACGAACCCGAGCTCCGCGCCGCCCTCGACACCGAACCGATGCAACAGATCGAACGCATCGAGGCGCACACCGATCTCGCGACCCTCATCGACACCATGCGCGTCCGCACGCCGAGCGTCGCGTACGAAGAGCAGGTCCGATCCAAATCCATCTACCTCCTCCGGCGCTGGTGCGGGCAGCGCATCGCGCAGATCAACGATCGCGCCCCCAGCGCCGCCCTGCTCGACGAGATCGAAACCGACCTGCGCCTGATCACGATGCTCAAGAAAGCGCTCCTGCACACCCAGCTCGCGCTCATCCTCTCGAGCATCGAGTCACGACTCGGAGGCCCCATCAACACCCTCGCGCCCTCGCGCGCCGCCCAACTCGTGCTCAACGGGATCGTCGTCGCCTCGGGCGCCCTCGATCGGTACGACCCAACGCACGGCGGGCGCATCGCCGCCCCCATCGGGCTCGCCGTCAACCGCTACGCCGCCGCCCAACCCGATGTCGCCCAACCCGTCAGCGAAGGCCGCGCCGCGCGACGCATCGCATCCGGGATCATCATCCCCGATTGGACCCGCACCGTCGCCCCCTGGCAGTCCTGGCTCGATCCTGACCATCGCATAGTCAGCGTGCTCGATCGCATCGACGAACGCGATCGCGTCGTGCTCGTCCTCCGATTCGCGATGGGCGAAACCCACCCCAGCACGCGTGCCGCGCTCGCCCAGATCCTCGATACCCAGCCCATCCACGCTGCTCGATACGAGCGAAAAGCGATCCGCAACGCGAGAAAATTCGTGCTCGCCGACGCGGGTGTTGAATAAACACCCCAGCCTCCGATATATTCATACTGATGTTCCAACGGATGTTCCTGGTCATCCTGCTGCTCTCCTCCCACGCGCTCGCCCTGCGTAGCGCTATGGGTGCGATCACGACGCACGACGCGTCCGTGATGGTTGAGCCCTGCTGCCCGCTGTGCGTCCCCGCAACTGAAACGGGTGAATCACAAGGGTGCGGGTGCGGGTGCGGCGAGGTCGAACAGGACAACCGCATCCCCACTTCACCCAAGGACACCCCGGGTGTCCTGAGCAGCGAACGATGGGTCCCCGATGCGGAACCCGCAGAGATCCGCGTCATCGAGATCACCAGATCGCCACGCGTTGCGATCGCGGCTGACTTCGTTGACGCATCGGATCATACCGAAACCAACCGGTTCCTTGCCCGCATCGGTGTGTGGTTGAACTGAATCCAGAGGAACAGTGCGCAATGTGCACACGATGGACCCCTGTTGATTCAAAACCAATCACATACCTGCGCCGAGTGTGCGCAAGGAGATTCTCATGAAGTTCAAGACATTGACAATTGTTGCTATGAGTTCGATCCTACCCGCGACCCTGATCGGGTGCGGCTCAACCCAGACCCGTGACGACGCGCCCAACCAGAGCGTCAGCGATGAGATGGTCTACGCGAAGGGCGCGACCCTCCGCGTGGACGGGCTCGGGTGCCCGATGTGTGCTGAGAGCATTTCGATCCTGATGGGCAACATCGACGCGGTCAATGATTCACGCGTGGACCTGTCCACCGGCACGGTGCATGTCGATCTCGATCCGAGCATGGGCGTGCGCGAGTCCGAGCTCCGCAGCGCCATCGACGATGGCGGATTCACGTTCCGATCCATCGCGTTCGAGAAGTGAGGCGATCATGCAATTTCAGAAACTCATCATCGCGTGCGTGATCGGTGCGCTCGCGCCGATCAGCATCGCGCAAGAGTCCGCGTTGTCGCTCGCAGCTACCCAACCCGCGAAGGGGCGGATCACCTGGCGCGAGCAGGCGCGGTTCGAGCGGTACGAGTTGGGCAATGAGGAGATCGATCAGTTCACGATCGATACCCGCCTGACCTACGGCGTATCCAAGGACATCGCGCTGACACTCAATGTGCCTACGGTGTTGCGTGATCGCGAGAACGGGTTCGATGATCAGCACGGTCTTGGCGATACAACCCTGTCGCTCAAGTGGCGGTTCTGGCAGCACGACCCGGGCCCGATTGATACGAACCGGCTCGCGCTGCTCGCGGGGGTTCGGTTTCCTACTGGTACCGATGGGTTGTCGAGCGATGGATGGGACCCGATGCTCGGGTTGATCTTCACGCGTGTGTCGGGTCGACACGGCGTCAACGCGGCGGTCACCTATCTTGTCAGCACCGATGGGTTGTCCAACCCGATCAGTGCGGGGACGGGCACGGACGATCTGTTGACCCTTGAGACGTCGTACTTGTATCGGCTCTCGCCGAGTGAGTACACGAGTGACACCCACGCGTCGTGGTACTTCACGGCGGAGTCGTTCGTCGATTACGAGACGAATGGCGATCTCGCATGGCGGGTCGCGCCGGGCATTTTGTATGAGGCGCGCCGGTTCACGGTTGAGTTGTCGCCGATTGTTCCGATCGTCAATGAGATCGATCATCGTGCGGATCTCGATTGGGGATTGGCGTTTGGGTTGCGTGTGTTGTTCTGACGCGTGTTGATCACAGCGTGTGCTTTGTCGCCTCGGGTTTGGTGCCCGGGGCGTTTTTTTTGATCGAAGTGTTCAATAGGTGGCCTTGCGGAAGTCGGAAGACCCCATCCGTCTTCGGCTTCGCCGAATCCACCTTCCCCGCAAGGGCGGGGAAGGAGCGCAGAGGCCCCTTCTGCATCGCGTTGTTCGGCACGTCCTGCGGACGCGCGGGAGAGGAGCGTCGATGCGGCTTTGCGTTGGGTCTCGGCGTGGGCGGGGGTGGTTGGTTTGTCTTTAAGCAGGTCGTGGGTGCGGACGAGCGCGAGGGTTTTGGACTCGGGTTCGACGATCGCGGCGCGGGCGGCGTTGATGCGCTGGGTTGCGTCATGTGCACGGCGGAACTGGTCGGACTCGAGGAGGACGGCGAGCTCGGAGAGGGAGAGGTTGTGGAGTTCGCAGAGGTCGAGTGAGGAGATGGAGGGGTTGAAGAGGTCTTCGAGGAGGGTGTTGGTGAGGGGGGATGAAGAGGGATCAGGGATTGGGGATTCGGGATCAGGGAAAGAGGGGGATTGGTACGCAGAGGTGGCAGAGGGCGCGGAGGGGGAGTTGGGGGGAGAAGTAAGACCCCATCCGTCTTCGGCTGCGCCGAATCCACCTTCCCCGCTGGGGCGGGGAAGGAGCGCAGAGACCCCCTCCGTCACGCTATCGCGTGACACCTCCTCCGGAATCCCGGGGGAGGAGAGGTTGAATGCATTGTCGAAGTTGTACTCGGTGAATCGGTTTGATGTCTGCATGGTGGGAATTGTCGCAGACGGCGTAGGCGGCTCAAGGGTGGATCGGGGTATCGCGGGGATGTTGCGCACAAAGCGGGTGATGTGGGGGAGGTTTGCGCACAAAGGGTGCGATGCGTGGGAGCGTTGGGTGAACGCGAAGGGCTCGAAGGGCTCGAAGGGCTCGAAGAGGGGATTGAACGCAGAGGGCACGGAGAAGAGGGAGGAGTGAAGGGCATGCAAGCACCCGACTTATTGATGAGAGGGGATCGAATCTCTTAGTTCCTTAAGCCGAGCCGCTGTCACTTCGTTGCCCTGCTTATCAATGATGAAGTATCGCATGTCTAAGCATGTGCTCAACGTCACTCCGAACTCTTGGCTTAAGGATCGCATCATTCGACCGACACCCGTTAGTTCACCAACGATGGTGATGTCCTGATGGTACCAGCGAGCGAAATCGTACTGTTGAGTCAGTGGTTCGTTTCGATGTATGTCAATAAAACGGTACTGACCGTACCCATCTGGGCCTGGGGATCTCTGCCTTCCCATCCCGTCTACGACGGGCAAATCAATGAAGCTATTTGTCTGATAGACAATGATGCCAGTCGGATCTATGTATGCATTGAACTCGAAGCCGCCACCTTGAGCAATGGCGAATCCTTCGCTAAAGGTGTCGGAGCATCGTTCAAACTGAGCCGGAATGACGATCTCTCCCGACGGGCCTTTGTAGCCGTACAGGGTCTTGCCTTCGACTGTCACGGAGTACTTTGAGATGCCGACGGGATGAATAGTCCATGATGATGGAGGGCCGGATAGATCTGAAGACCAATCATCCCAGAACTCTCTCGTTGCTTTATTCGACTGGCACTTCATCCAGGGTATGAGGATGATCGCAATCGATATCAGAAGCAGCGGCGTTGAGATCAGGATGACTTTCCTTCGTCTCTTCATTGATTTTAATTCTATTCACTTCGTTGTGCTGCTCCGAAATCACATTGGTTACTGGCATACTAGTCTATGTCCGATGTACAGAACCGGGATGAGATGCTGTGCAGGGGAGGTATCCCCTGCAACCCCTCTTGGGGAGGAGGGTCGTGATGAGATCGGTTCCACGGGTGGCGCTGCGCTTTACCCGTGGCTACAGGCGTGCGCCCCGTTGGAGCTTTTTGTGGTTGGGTGTGGTTGAGTTGTGGGTGCTGATGGTTGTTGGGGGGCACCAGTGCGCGGCGTTGCGTCGAGTGGTAGCACAATGAGGGGGACCCCCTCCGCCTCACTTCGTTCGGCACCTCCCCCGCCAGGAGCGGGGGAGGCACGAAGAGGTGCCGGGGGGAAGCGTGGGATCAGACTTTGGCGAGTCTTGTCTTCACATTGTCGAGGACATTCATGAAGTTGATGTAGCCGTCGTATGGGGAGTCGTAGGGGGAGAAGTATTTGTGGACGTCGCCGTCGGCCCAGTACTTGGTGCACATGTAGTAGAAGTGGTCGGATGTGGTGAGCTTGCGCCAGTCGGTGACGATGTACTCGATGTCCTGGAGCTTCTTGGGATCGTTCTTTGACTTGGCTTCGACGAGGCGGTCTTTGAGGATCTTTTCGACGCGGTAGGTTTCTTCGAGCGCGTTGTGCTGCATGGCGTTGCCGCGCCAGGCGGTGAGGTCGCGTTCGGTATCGGCCCAGGATGTGAAGTCGGGGACATCGTATTCGCCGATAGGTGCGAAGTGCTGGAGGGCTTCGGACGGGGTGATGAAGTGGTTTTCGGTGATGCCGTCTTCTTTGTGGACGACATCGAAGATGGCGGTGGGCAGGTGCTCGAGGAACTTGAAGATGCCGGTGTCGGCCCATTGGTGTTCGCCGAAGGTTTCGTAGTCCATGAAGAGGTTGCAGAGGTAGCCGTCGCCGTTGATCTGGTGGACCCATCGGGCGAACTTCTCGGTGGAGAGGGGGTACTCCTCCCATCCTTGGTTGCCGAAGCGGAAGGCGATGTCGTCGGAGAGCTTGTAGTTTTTCAATAGCAGCCCGAAGGGTCGATCGTTGGGGCCTTTGATGAAGTTGCCGTCCTGGTCGTTTGGTGGGCGGTAGATGTAGGCGGGTGAGCGGTAGCCGAGGTGGCGATCGACGCCCTCGCAGATCGCGCCCAGGAAACGCGGGTCGCCGTTCTCGTCCTTGATCTTGGCGAGGGCGCGGGAGAGCTCGTTGGCGTAGATGAGCTCGGTGTTGCGGAAGACCTTTGGGGTCTGCCCGAAGTGCTGCTGAATGAGGCGGGTGTGCATGTCGATCTGCTCGTGGAACTCATCCTGCGAGTAGAGGAACGACAGCGAGTGGTAGTAGGTTTCGGCGACGAACTCGCAGCACCCGGTCTGGGCAAGCTCAACGAAGAGGTCGAGGACATCGGGGGTGAACTTCTTCCATTGCTCGATGACGGTGCCGGTGATGGCGTAAGAGACGCGGAAGTTGCCCTCGTGCTTTTTGATGAGGTCGAGAATGAGCTTGGTTGTTGGGCGGTAGCACTTGTTGGCGACCTTTTCAGCGATCTCGCCGTTGGCGTCTTCGTTGAAGTAGAAGGGGTCCGTGTGGAAGACGGAGTAGGGCTTGAGGCGGTGTGGCTGGTGGACTTGGAAGTAGAAGACGATTGATGCCATGGCGCGGGATCCCCACTGTTATGCGTGTGCGTGTTCTTATTGTCGCCAGATTGGTCCTGAACTCAAGAACTTTCGTGGGAACTTGGTGGGATCTGAGCGCGGGGGAAGGGATGGGTTGAACGCGAAGATCGCGAAGGGCACGAAGAAGAGGGTACGCAGAGGTGGCAGAGGGCGCGGAGGACGCAGAGGGGGAGATGGGTGGGTGCGGGGGTTTGGGAAGACCCCCTCCGTCCGCTGCGCGGACACCTCCCCCGTCAGGACGGAGGAGGAGATTAGAAGATCAGTTGGAGATGGCGACTTCGACTTTGCCGCCGGGTTTGTCCATGATGGAGAGACCCATGGCTGTCAGTTGGTCGCGGATGGCGTCGGCGGCGGCGAAGTCTTTGGACTTCTTGGCGTCGGCGCGTTTTTGGAGGAGGGACTCGATCTCGTCGGAGGGGGTGACGCCGGGTTGGTAGAGGGCGATGCCGGTGTCTTGGGCTTTTTCTACTGGGCGGAAGATGACGCCGAGGATGTTGTCGATGAGATGGAGGGCTGAAATCAATTTCTTCCATTTGTTTTTTGAGTTCAGTTCATCTTTCAAGTGCTTTTGGTTACTACTTGGTTGAGTAGGTAAGACTACCGCCGCAAGCTGCTCTTCCCAAATTGCATCACGAAGTGATGAAGTTTCAGCATCACCCATACTGCCGATGGATGAAGACAACGAATCAAAAATATCTGTTTGGATTTCAGCATGATTGAACTCTTCAAAAATGCCTAATGCCTTTGCGACATTGAGATCATCATTCATCGCCGCCGAAAACTCAGCGATAACACGATCAATGACCCTATCGAATACAAGCCTCCCTGTTGGGTTTAGCTCTTCTAGTTCTGACAATTTGATGGCGGCTTTTGCTAATTTACGCCACTTTCCAACTCTTCGCGTGCTGTCCTTAAGACCTTGAATCGAGAAGTCGGCGTTGGCGCGGTAGTGGGTTTTGATGAGTTCCAGGCGCACGGCGGCGGGGTCGAAGCCTTTGGCGGTGAGGTCTCCCAGGGTGTACATGGTGCCCTTGGACTTGGACATCTTTTGGCCATCGACTTTGAGGAAGCGTGGGTGGAACCAGTGGGTGGCGAAGTGGTCGGCGCCGGTGAAGCAGCAGGATTGGGCGATCTCGCATTCGTGGTGTGGGAAGATGTTGTCTTCGCCGCCGGAGTGGAGATCGATGTGGGCGTGCTTGGCTTTGGCAGCGGGGAGGCCGCCGGGGATGAGTCGGCCGAGTGCCATGGCGGTGCATTCGATGTGCCAACCCGGGTAGCCGTCGCCCCAGGGTTCCTGGTTGGGGACCTTGGGGGATGGCCATTTCATTTTGTGGGATGCGTCTTCCTTCCAGAGGAGGAAGTCGGCGGGGTGTTTCTTTTCGGATTGGTTGGATTCGTCGACGCGGCCGCCGGCGCCGCCTTTGAGTTGGTCGAGGGTGTTGCCGGAGAGTTTGCCGTAGCGCTGGAAGCTTTGGACATTGAAGTAGATGGCGCGGGAGCCGGGTGAGCCGGCGGGGTAGGCGTCGCCTTTTTCGAGCAGGTCTTCGATGACCTGTTTCATTTCTTTGATGTTGCCCGTGGCGCGGGGCATGAGGGATGGGTCGTTGTCGGCGTCGATGGCGACTTTCATCCCGAGTGCTTTGGCGTCGGATTTGAATCGGGCCTCGTAGAACTGGGCGATCTGGAAGGGGTTGTTGGGGTCGACGTTGGCATCGGGCGGGAGGGTGCCTGATTTTTTGGCTTCGAGGATGCGTCGGGCGGCGACGTCCATTTTGTCTTCGCCGGCGCCGTCGGCGTTGTCGTCGTCGGTCATGTGCCCGACATCGGTGATGTTCATGACGTGGGTGACGGTGCGCGGGCCTCGGTGCTCGTGGCCGTCGGTGTCGGTGAGTGTGCAGAGGGGGGACTCGATCCATCGGCGGAGGAGGTCGGCGGCGAGGAATGAGCGGAAGTTGCCGATGTGGGCGTCGTCGTAGACGGTTGGGCCGCAGGTGTAGAAGCGGATGTGGTCCGGGTCTTGGGGGACGAAGGGCTCGAGCGATTTGGTGAGTGTGTTGTACAGCTTGAGTGGCATTGTGGATGGTAGGGAGGGGGGGAAGAGAGGCAATAGGGATTGGGGATTAGGGATTGGGGAGGAGGGAAGATGAGAAGGGTTCAACGCGAAGGGCACGAATGGGGAGAGTAAGAATGAAGACGATTGTTCCTCCCTGCGCCCCGCGGAGAGGGACAAGAGAAGACAAGACCCCATCCGTCTTCGGCTGCGCCGAATCCACCTTCCCTGCTGGGGCGGGGAAGGAGCGAAGAGGAAGACACCACTGCGCCGCGTTGCGTCGAGTGGTGGCACCCGGATGGGGACTTGTTTGGCGTCGCTATTTGGCGCTTTGGGAGGAGAATTCGGTGAGTTCGTCGGTGGATTCGACGCGGGTGATTTTGACGCGGACGACTCGGGTGGGTTCGGCTTCGAGGATGTCGATCTTCATCATGGGGAGATCGATTTCTTCGCCCGGTTCGGGGATGCGGCCGAGGGTTGTGTTGACGAATCCGGAGACGGTGTCGTAATCGTCGGACTCGGGGAGTTCGAGGCCGATGGTTTCGAGTTCGTCGTTTGCGTCGTCGATCTCGGTGCGTGCGTCGATGGTTGCGGCTTTGGCGTTTGTGTCGAGTTGGACGTTTCCTGATGGGTCTTCGGGTTCTTCGTATTCGTCTTGGATCTCGCCGAAGATTTCTTCGACGATGTCTTCCATGGTGACGAGCCCGGAGTTGCCGCCGTATTCATCGAGGATGATGGCGATGTGGACCTGGTCTGCGAGGAGTTGTGCGAGCAGTTCGCGGACGGTCTTGGTCTCGGGTACGAAGGTTGGGTCGCGGTAGACGTCCGCGAGGACGAATGGGGTTCCGTCCTGGCCGTGCGTGACGATCCAGCGGATGAGGTCCTTGGCGTAGAGGATGCCTTCGATGTGGTCGAGGTCATCGCGGTAGATCGGGACGCGTGAGTGTCCGTGCTCGTCGACGAACTTCATGACTTCGTTGAGGTCGTCGGTGTATTGGAGCGCGTCGATCTCGGTGCGGGGGGTCATGATCTGCTCGACGGATGTTGAGCGGAACTCGACGACGGCTTCGAGCATGTCGCGCTCGGTTTCGTCGAATCGTTCTTCTACGGCGTCGTCTTCGACGATGGCGCGGAGATCGGAGACGGAGGAGATGTTGAGATCGCGGTTGTTCTTTTCCGCGCCGACGAGTCGGCGGACGACCTCGGTAAGGAAGCGCTGCGCGGGGAGCAGCGGGAGCACGAGGAGGTGGGTGATGCGTGCGACGGGCGCGAGTTTAAGGAGGGCGGATTCGCCGGCGTGGGTGGCGACGCCCATGGGGATGAGCGCGGAGCCCAACCAGATGAGGATGGTGGCGATGAGGAGCCCGAGGAGGATGCTGATTGCGGAGGGGGTTGGTTCGTGGCGGAGCCCGGATGCCCAGAACACGAAGCAGGCGGCGGCGCTGAGTCGTGACGCGATGGTGAAGACGGAGAGCGATGCGGCGTGCCCAGCGACGTCGCCGAGGATCTTTTCGATCCGGTGGCGGTGTCGGTGTTCGTCGTCGAGCTCGGCGCTCATGCGGACACGCGAGAGCGTGTGGAGGGCGAGTTCGAGCGCGGAGAAGAACCCGGCGAGCAGGATGCACGCGAGCGCAGCGATGAGCCACCAGCCGGCCATCATGATTGGGACTCCTCGTGTGTGTCGGATGGGGTGTCGGTGTTAAAGATGGCGCCGACACCTGCGGCGGTGAGGAGTTGGTCTTCGCGTGCGTGCATGCGTGCGTACTCTTCGTCCGAGTGATCGTCGTACCCGAGGCAATGAAGGATGCCGTGCGTGATGTAGAGGAGCAGCTCGTGCGTGATGGAGTGGTTGCGTTGGTTTGCCTGTCGTCGTGCTTCGTCGGCGCAGATGATCAGGTCGGTATCGAGGACCTTTGCGTCGAACCCTTCGTCGTCGTATGCGAGATCGAAGGTGAGGACATCGGTTGTGGTGTCGAGGTCACAGTAGCGCATGTGCGCATCGATCATGTCTGCGTCGTTTACGATACGGACCCGGACGGACCCGGCGTTGGGGATGAGCGCGAGGACGCGCTGGGTGAGTTGCTTGAGGGTGTCGAGTTCGTTGGATGTAATGATGTCGCACGCGAGATCGAAATGCATATCGATCGATGCGCTGGGCGCGGGTGCGTCGTTGCTCGGGGGGGGTTGATCGTCGGCCTCCTGAGGAGGCTTTGAAGATCGATCGGGTTCTTCCGTCGTGGGCATGATCGGGTGGGTATCCGTGGGTTTCCGGAGCGGGTGTGCTGCGGGGAAGTGCTGATGAGGGACTAGTTTATCGTCTTCGATTGCGAGTTCCAAGCGGATGTATCCACAAAGAGAGCGCAGAAAACAACCCGAACATTACCCATCCGGTGGGTATTTATCGTTAAATTAGACAAACTTTTATTGGTCATGGACGATATATCAACTTGTCAGGAAGAAAGTTTCTACCTTGTATACAGATCTCTCTCTCCTCCAGCGGGGCGCCTTGGACACATGGCGCCCTGCTTTTTTTTGCGATGCACTTTGATTGATGCATGGGAGATTGGTGCTTTGGCGGGTTTGGTGTTTACGATCCCGTTCGCGTGGTTCTCGATGGAGTTAAGTGCGGATGCAGATGGAGAATGAACGGATCCTGATCACGGGCAGCGCCGGGTTCATCGGTTCGCATGTTGCCCAGCGGGTGCTCGCGCAGGGCGGGTCGGTTGTCGGGGTGGACAACTTTGATCCGTACTACGACGTTGAGCGCAAGCGGGCGAGCCATGACGAGCTCGGGTCATCGTTTGGTGATCGGTTTGCGGCGTATGACCTGGACATCACGGATCAGGATGCGATAACGCGTGTCATGCGTGAGCATGGTGTGACGGGCGTGATCCATCTGGCGGCGAAGGCGGGTGTGCGGCCGAGCATTGCGGACCCGGTTGGGTATGCGCATACGAATGTGGTTGGGACACAGAGTGTGCTCAGCGCGGCGAGCGTGTGTGGGTGCACGCGGGTGGTGTGCGCGTCATCGAGCAGCGTGTATGGAAATAACGAGAAGACGCCCTTTGGTGAGGGTGACTCGGTGGAGCATCCGATCTCGCCGTATGCCGCGACGAAGCGGGCATGCGAGTTAATTGGGGAGACGCATCATCATCTGACGGGGTTGCCCGTGGCGATGCTGCGGTTCTTTACGGTGTTCGGACCCAAGCAGCGTCCGGATCTGGCGATCAGTTTGTTTCTGGGTAAGGTCGCGCGGGGGGAGACGATCGATAAGTTCGGCGATGGGACGACGAGCCGGGACTACACGTTTATTGATGACATTGTGACGGGTGTGCTGAGTGCGTATGGTCGGATCGCGGAGCATGGGTATCGGATCTGGAATCTGGGTGGGGATCATCCGACGACACTCAATGCATTGATCGAGACGATCGAGCGCGTGGTCGGGAAGGACGCGGTGATCCATCAGATGGGGATGCAGGCGGGCGATGTGGATCGCACGTGGGCGGATCTGTCACGGAGCAAGGCGGAACTCGGGTACGCCCCCACCACTTCGATTGAGGATGGGATCACGCGTCAGTATGCGTGGATGCGGGAGTCTGGATTGGTTGGCAAGGGCGCAGCGGAGTCTTGAGCATGTGTGCAGCGAAGAAACCCACGATGCGGGTCATCCGGAACCTTGCGCGTTCGGGCGGGACGTTGGTGAGCAAGTGCATCGGGTGCATGGACGGTGTGACGTTGATCAGCGAGATCCACCCGGCGGATCTGAGAACGACGAACCCGATGATGCAGGCGAGTAAATGGTTCGGGTTGATCGGGAAGAAAGACCTGATGCGGTACAAGATGCGGCCTCCGAGTGTGCTGCAGTTTGTCAGCACGTGCGATCAGCGTGCGAACGAGAAGGGGTCGACGCTCGTGTTGCGGGATTGGTCGCACGTGGATTACATCGGGGTGCCCACGGTGATGCAACCCAAGCACGGGTTTGCGCTGCGTGACGAGATCGAGTCGGTGTATGACGTTCGGTGTTCAGTGACGACGCGTCATCCGATCGATCAGTACCTGTCGTTGATCCAGTTGGACGTGGTACGTCCGCATCTCGTGCTGGAGAAGTACTGTACGGGGTGCATGAAGTTCGCGGAGTTCGCGGTGGAGAACGGGTTCCATCGGTACGAGGACTTCACGAAGAATCCGGATACGGTCTTGCGTGCGATGTGCGAAGAGCTCGCGCTCGAGTTTGATCCGGAGTATCGCGACAAGTGGCACACGTACACGACGATCACGGGGGACACGGTGCCTTCGCTTGGGCGTGGGTCGCAGAAGAAAGAGATCGTGTCGATGCCTCGCAAGGCGGTGGATGAGGCGTTGGTCGAGCAGTTCCGTGCGAACGCGGATTACGTGCGTGCGTGCAAGCTGATGGGGTATGAGGTGTAGGACCCTTTCTATGGGTCTTACTCAAGTACAAGCGACATCAGGGTTCGTACCCGAGCTCGCGCATAGGTTCGGCGAAGGCTTCGGTGAAGAGTTCGTCGATGCGTGGGGAGATGGACGCGAGTGATTGTCCTGATGCGCCTTTGTTGACGAAGTAGATGCCCTTGCGGGTCGCTTTGTTGTCGCCTACGAACAGGCGTTTGTTGCGTGCGTCTTCGACGGGCGCTTCTTTTTCGCGGATTTCCATGGCGCGCATGCTGTCGAAGCTGCTTGCTTGGACGGCTTGTTCGATGCGGGTTTCATCGAGGTCGAGATCGAGGAACTCGATCATGGCGCGGAGCCCCGACGCGGGGTCGGATTTGAGGTCTTCGTACCTGAGGGCAAGGACGGGGAACTTGTCGGTGGATCGCCAGGTGCGTGCGTGCTCGATCCAGGTTCCGAATCCGAGGCGGAGCCAGTCGAGGTCGCCTTGGGCTTTGATGAAGCTGCGGATGTAGTTGCCTTCGGTGAAGACGCGTGAGCCCTGCCCGGTGAGTTTTCTGTAGTTGAGTGCGCTCAGGACGACGTCGCGTGGGTTGCGGACGATGTGGATGGCGCGGGTGGTCTCGTTGATGCGCGGGTGCTCGTCGGAGAGTTTGAAATGGGTTTTGATGAGTTCGAGCTCGGAGGGTGGGAGTTGCCCGGGGACTTCGCGGTGGATGTCGGGGATGCGCTGGGCGACGTGGATGGATTCGGCGGGCGGGCCGAACATGTAGGCGTAGAGCATGAAACGGAGCCAGGTGTTGCCGGACTTTGGGTATGAGGCGAGCCAGACGAGTCCCATTCAATCGCCTCCTTGGGCGTTGCACCAGTTTCGCCAGAATGCTTCGAAGGCGTCGGCGATGCGGATTGTATATCGGTGCTCATCGCAGAGGGATGAGTCGGCGAGTTGTGATCTGTATGACACTCGATCGGTGCGTGGGCGTTTTCCTGCGTTGTAGACATCGCGGGCGCGTTGGGTGTAGGTGTCGGTGTCCTGGGCGATCCACTCGGGGCAGGCGATCGCGTGCATGAGCGAGGCGCTGACGCGTCCGGCGTGGGATTGCCCGAGCAGGGTGATGGTGGGCACGCCCATGTGCATGGCTTCGCAGGTGGTGGTGGTCCCGGTGTAGGGGAAGGTGTCGAGGGCGCAATCGATCTGATTGTAGAGGTTGAGGTGATCGTGCATGGACTCGGTGCGACCAAGGAGGATGAGTCGGGAGGGATCGATGTCGTGCGATGCGAATCGGGCGAGGAGGTCGTCGCACGCGTCGGATTGATCGAGGCGGGATGTTTTGAGGAGGAGGCGCGCGTCGGGGCACGCGCGGAGGATCGCGGACCAGGTCGCGATGCACGAGGGGGAGATCTTGCGGAGATCGTTGAAGGACCCGAAGGTGAAGGGGCGATCGGGATCGGGTTCGGCGCATACGGGGGCATCGGCGGGCGGGCGGTAGCAGAGGAAGCACCCCGGGATGCGGACGAGCGATTCGGTGGCCCATGCGTCGGACTCGGGCGCGGGATCGGTGATGTCGTCGATGTATCGCGCGTCGATCGTGGAGAGCCCGGTGGTGTTGGCGTACCCGATCATGGTGACGGAGACAGGGGCGGGGCGGGCTGCGAAGAGGGGGAGGACGTTGCCGGCGAAGTGCCCGTTGAGCTCGACGAGAATGTCGATCTGGTCCGATGCGATCTGTTTGTGCGCCTGGTTCAATCCCTCCGGGCAGGGGCGCCAGTGGGTGCACGCGTCGCGGAGGGTGTCGGACATCGCGTCGGTAGTGCGTGATGTGTGGTAGAGGTGGGTTTCGAACCTGTTGGGGTCGAGGTGTTCGATGATGGGTTGGATGAAGTAGGCGATCGAGTGCGTGCGCAGATCGGGCGAGACGAACCCGACGCGGATGGGACGATCGGGGTCGGGCGTGTTGGGGTGATCGGCGCGGGGGCGGACGCGGGATTGGATGCTTTGTCCGAATCGGCGGTGGATCTGGGCGACCTGCTCGGGTGTTTGGGTGTCGGAGTAGCACGCGAACATGCACAGCGCATCGAGCAGGAGCGGGTGCTCGGGGTGATGGGTGAGCGCGGACTCGATGATCTCGATGGCGCGATCGGCGTGGGCGAGATCGGATTCGAGCAGCGCAAGGTTGTTGGCGGCTTCGAGGTGCGCGGGGTTCTCGTTGAGAACACGCTCAAAGGTTGAGCGGGCGTCGTTGATGCGCCCGGATTGCATCTGCGCGGTCGCGAGGGGCACGAGCACGTCGGTGAGCTCGGGGGCAAGCTCAAGCGCGTTGGTGAACGCGTCGATCGCGGCGGTGTAGTTGTTCGCGGCGAGGTGGGCGGACCCGAGCCCGGCGAGGTATTGCGGGACGTCCGGAGCGAGTTCGAGGGCGCGTTGGGCGTAATAGATCGCGCGATCGTGCTCGCGCATCGAAGCGCTGAGACCCGCGGCGACGTGGTTGACCTCGGGGCGCGTTGGGTGCTTGCGGAGGATGGGTTGGAGCGTCGCGCTGGCCTGGGCGTGGCTGCCCTTGTTGATCAGGTCCATGATGGAGGCGAGCTTGGCGCGGAGCTGCTGGGCCTGGACGGGCGAGAGCTTGGCGGGGCGTTTGGTCATGAGACGCGCAACCCCTTTGTCGTGCAGTACGCGTCGGCAATGGCGCGGGCGCGCTCGTCGGCTGCGAGAACGTCGTCGAGCGATCCGATGGGGGATGGGTCCCACGAAGACATGACGTGCTCGACGCAGCGGTCGATCTGCCCGAACGGGAGACGGGCGTTCATGAACATCGAGACGGCGTGCTCGTTGGCGGCGTTGAGGGCAGCGCCCGCGTCGGCACCCGTGTCAATGGCGTGCATCGCGAGTTCGATTGCGGGGAATCGGTTCGGGTCGATCTCGATGAAGTCGAGGGATGCGAGTTTGGTGATGTCGAGGCGCGAGGCGCATCCAGCGGGGCGGTGCGCGTCGCAGAGCGCGTGTTGGATGGGGGCGCGCATGTCGGGGGCGCCCATCTGGGCGATGACTGACCCGTCGGCGCACTCGACGAGCGCGTGGACGATGGATTGGGGGTGGATGATGGCGCCGAGCTTGGACGCGGGGAGCCCGAAGAGCCAGTGCGCTTCGAGAAGTTCAAGGGCTTTGTTCATGAGGGTCGCGGAGTCGATCGTAACCTTGGCGCCCATGTCCCAGTTGGGGTGGTTGAGCGCCTGCTCGAGCGATGCGTGCTCGATCTCGTCGCGGGTTTGGTCGCGGAAGGACCCACCTGACGCGGTGAGGACGACCCTGGCGATCTCGTCGCTCGGGTGCATGGGTGGGCAGGCGCGATCGAGATGGAGCCCGGCAAGGCATTGCCAGATCCCGGCGTGCTCGGAGTCGAGGGGGAGGAGGCACGCGCCGGTTTTGAAGGCGGCGTTGGTGACGAGCTCACCCGCGGCGACGAGGGACTCTTTGTTGGCGAGCGCGACGTCGATCCCGAGTTCGACGGCGCGGAGGGTGGAGCGGAGACCGGCGATGCCGACGATTGAGCCGACGACGAGATCGCATTCGATCTCCTCGACGAGTCGGGTCGCAGCATCGTTACCCGAGCGCAGGTTGAACCCCGAGGGGATCGGGTCGGATGGTGTACAGAGCGCGATGTCATGCACGCCCCACTCGTGTGCTTGGCGTACGAGGGTGGCGTGATCCGATCCCGCGGCGAGCCCGACCAGCTCAAAGCGGGTGGGGTACGCGCCTAGTTCGTGGAGCGCGTTGAGGTGCGCCATCACCTGGAGGGTCTGGGTGCCTATGGACCCGGTGGATCCGAGCAGGAGCACGCGTTTGACGCTCGGGTGAGACAGGTTGGACCGGTCTTGGGTCACGGGGCGCGGGTCCTGATTGGGTTACTCGATCCCGAGTTTGGCGAGCTCACTTGCGGAGAGGGTCCGGCGCGAGTTGGAGTAGAGGCCTCGGCGTTTTTTGGGCGCACTGGCGGCGGAATCGGTCTTCGATTCTGCTTTGGGTGCGTTCGTCTCTGAGGACTTGGAAGTGGTTTTCTTCGTGGTCTTCTTTGACGTGCGGGGCTTGGACTCGGCGGCGGGCTTGGGTTCCGCGATCTGTTCCGACTCGGTCTTCTTCTTGGGATCGGGGCGGCGACGCGGGCGTCGGCGCTTGGGTGTTTCGTCTTCGGATGCATCCGATTCTGGTACGGACTCGTTGGGCGTGGGTTCGGAATCGGCGGTGTCCGAGTCGGATTGATCGTTGGACTCGGTGTTTTCCGAATCGGAACCTCCTCGGCCTCGCCCGCCTCGGCGGCGGCGACGGCGACGCTTCTTTAGGGCTTGATCGTCGTCGTTTGAGGAGTCCGAATCCGAATCGTTGTTGGTTTCGTCGGACGGTTCGTCAGTTGATTCGGACGCAGAGGACTCGTCGTTGGTTTGGGTGTTGTCCTCGTCTGACTTGTTGCGGCCTCGCCCGCCGCGGCGACGGCGGCGGCGTTTTTTCTTGGGCGCTTCGAAGGACTCGTTCTCGTCGAGTTCGCCTTCGACGGGGAGCTCGACGTCCTCGGCTTGCTCGGCTTTCTTCGCGATCTCTTCCGCGAGTTTTTGCACGGTGGTCTCGTCGACTTCGTCGAGCGGGTCCATCGCCCAGGACCCGTCGGGCGCGTTCTCGTCGCGCCATTCGACGATGCTTGGTTCGGGGTTGGGGCCCTTGGGTGATTTGAGTTTCTCGATCGCGATGTCGTTGTTGTTGTTGTCGTAGGCGTAGAACGCGACGCGGTCGATCGGGAGGGATTCGCTCACGCGGACGTCGAGGGTTTTACCTGAGACGAGCTCGATGCGAGTGAGGCTTGATCGCTTGGTGGAGAGCAGCGAGCTTGCGACGCGTGGGTTGACGACGAGTTCGGCGCGTTGGACGCGTTCGTGCGTGAGGAGCGCGGCCAGGTCTCGTATGGCAGTGGAGGCGACGGAATCTGGCTTTTTGACGAGTCCTCGTCCGTGGCAGATGGGGCAGTCGGCGAAGTGCTGGGATTCCATCGAGCCACGCATTCGTTGGCGTGTCATCTCGAGGAGCCCGAAGGGTGAGATGGGCGCGGTGGTAGATTTGGCGCGGTCGCGCTTGAGTCGCTCGTTGAATCGTTGCTCGATCTGCTTGCGGTGCGACGCGAAGCGCATGTCGATCATGTCGCAGACGACGAGCCCGCCCATATCGCGGAGGCGGAGTTGGCGACAGATGGCGTCGACGGCTTCGAGGTTGGTCTGGTAGGCGTTGGTCTCCGCGTCGCGTGCGGCGCGGGATCTGCCCGAGTTGACGTCGATGGCGACGAGCGCTTCGGTCTGGTCGATGACGAGGCGGCCGCCGGAGGGGAGCATGACCTCGCGGGCGTGAATCTCGTTGATCTGGGATTCGAGACCGAACGCGTGGAAGATGGGCATGTCGCCCTTGTAATACGAGAGCTTGGCGCCGGATCGGGGCGCGGCGATCTTGATGAATCGGCCGACTCGTTTGAGTGCTGGTTCGGAATCGATGACGACGCGATCGACTTCGGAGTTGAGCAGGTCACGGATGGAGCGAACGAGCAGGTCGGACTCTGTGTAGAGGAGACGTGGCTTTTGTCCTCCCTTGCGGCGCTTTTCCATGTCCTTCCAGAGTCGGGCGAGGTAGGAGAGGTCGCGTTTGAGTTCTGCTTTGGTGCGATCGAACCCAGCTGTGCGGAGGATGAACCCGAATCCTTCGGGGAGTTCGAGTTGAGAGAGGATCTGCTTGGCGGCTTTGCGCTTGTCGTCGTCTTCTTCCTTGCGAGAGACGCCGACTTTGTCCATGCCGGGCATCATGACGAGAAAGCGACCCGGGATGGAGAGGTAGCTCGTGAGGGTTGGGCCCTTGGTGCCTACCCCTTCCTTGAGGACCTGGACGATGATCTCTTGCCCTTTCTTGAGGCAGTCCTGGATGGGCGGGCGGCTCTTGCGTGGGGTTTTCTTGCCGACGCGTTCGGTTTTGTCGTCGCCCTTGGCGAAGTACTGCGGGTGCAGGTCGGAGATGTGGAGGAACCCGTTCTCTTCGGTCCCGAAGTCGATGAATGCGGCCTGGATGGCGGGCTCGATGTTTGCGACGCGTCCGACGTAGATGTTGCCGACGCGGGAGACCTTGTCGGTAGGTTCAACCATGAGCTCTTCGAGCTTGCCGTCTTCGATCATCGCGATGCGGCACTCTTCGCCGGGCACGTAGTTGACGATCATCTCGGTGCGTGAGTTGGGGTCCTTGGCGGGTGCGCTGTCATCGTTCGATGATGTATTGGATTTCTTCTTGGAGGAACGGCGCGAGCGCTTCTTGGGCTTGGGCGCGGGTTTCTCCTCCGCGTTATCAGCGTCGTCGTCTGTTGATTCAACCGCGACGGGTTCGTTGGTGTCGTCGGCGGTGTCGGTGTCTTCGGACTCGATGGGCGAAGATTCGTCAGCGGTCTCGGATTGTTCGTCGAGCGCTTCGGTTTCGTCTTGGGGATCGGACTTGGCGGCGGTTTTCTTGCGCGTGGTCTTCTTCTTGGTGGTTTTCTTTTTGGCAGCCTTCTTGGTGGTCTTCTTGGCGGCTGCCTTCTTGGTGGTTTTCTTTGTTGTCTTCTTCGCGGTCTTCTTGGTCGTCTTTTTCTTTGTTGTCTTCTTCTTGGTGGTGTTGGAGTCCGACGTGGTTTCGGACGCGCCGGTTTCTTCTTGTGTTTCGGTGGTGTTCTTCGGTTCGTCAGTCATGGTGTGACCCTGGCGTGTAGGTCAGCGGCGGCGGTGTGTTGCCCAGGTTGTCGCGCACGAGACCCGTCGCACGCGATGGTGCGATGTATTGGCGCGCAGGTTGGGCGCGCTGTAGGTGTGTCGTGTTGCTTTGCGGGGCGTGTGCACGCGGCGCTCGCTGATGGATGTGCAGCGGCCTTGCATGAACCTCGTGCCTGTCCGCGAGACCTGTACGGTGCTCGTGGGCGTGGTCCCCCACTTATGGTGTGGGGTCGGATCATGGGCGGCCTTGCCCTGTTTGGACGCGTGCAGGAGCACGGTTTGGGCGGCTGCGCGTGGTTCTTGGCCGAGGACTCGCACCGGGCTCAGATCGCGATTGTTCGCGGAACTGGTGGCCTGCGATGCGGGTTTATCCGACGGGACGCCCGTCGAACACCTCGGGGACTCGTTTTCTCAGCCGATTGAGCACGTAACTGCTTGCTTCGGCTTCTGAATCGAAACTGATCGCCTTTTTGACGATCCGTTCGCATTGGGGGACGGTGAGGCTGCGGATGGTCTTCTTGAGCATCGGCAGCGAGGACGCCGTCGCAGAGATGGTACGCACGCCAAGCCCCAGCAGCAACGCGGCGAACGCGGGGTCTGCTGCGGATTGCCCGCAGCAGGACACGGGGATGTCCTGTCGTCGTCCTGCTCGGGAGACGTCCCGGATGAGCTTGAGCACGGCCGGGTGGATGGGTGTGTACATGGACGCGACCCGTTCATTTGTTCGGTCGACGGCGAGGGTGTACTGGACTAAGTCATTGGTTCCGATGGAAAAAAAGTCGACTTCTCGGGCAAATGCTTGCGCCATGAGGGCAGCGGCGGGGACTTCGACCATCATTCCGACCTCGATATCGGGATCGAACTCCTGGCCTTTCTCGGTGAGTTCTTCCATTTCCTCGCGGAGGAAGTACTTCCCGGATCGCAGCTCTGCGATGTTGGTGACGAGGGGGAACATAATCTTGACGGGTCCCAGGGCGCTGGCGCGGAGGATGGCGCGGAGCTGGGTGCGGAACATCTTCTGGTTTTTGAGTGAGTAGCGGATGGAGCGGAGGCCCAGAAACGGGTTGCGTTCGGGGATTTCCTCTTGGGCCTGGGTGTACTTGTCGGCACCGAGGTCGATGGTTCGGATGGTGAGGGGCTTGCCGTCAAGGAGTTCGACGCAGCGTTTGTAGGATTCGAAGTGTTCTTCTTCTGAGGGTGCTTTGTCGCGTGTGAGGTAGAGGAACTCGGTGCGGTAGAGCCCGACGCCGTGGCCTCCGAAGTTTTCGACGTGTTCGATTTCTTCGGCGAACTCGATGTTGCCCATGACGTTGATGCGGACGCCGTCGGCGGTGATGGCGGGGAGCTTTGCGAACTCGGAGAGCGAGAGCGAGACTTTTCGGAGCTCGATCTGCTGGTGTCGGTACTTGGCGAGGGTTGATTCGTCGGGGTCGAGGATGACGATGCCGTGCTCGCCGTCGACGATGATCTCTTGCCCGTTTCTTGCGGAGAGCATGACACCCGATGCGCCGACGATGGCGGGGAGACTGAGTGCGCCCGCGACGATGGCGGTGTGACTTGTTGGGCCTCCGAGCCCGGTGACGAATGCGGAGACTTTGTCGCGATCGAAGTTTGCGGTCTGCGACGGGGTCAAGTCGCGTGCGACGATGACGGTCCCTTCTTCGAGATCGGCGATGCTTTGGCGTGCGCCATACCCGAGATCGCGCATGAGTCGGTGCGCGAGGTCGCGAAGATCATCGACTTTAGATTGGAAGGTTGAATCTGGATGGGACGCGAACTTTTTGGAGAGTTTGAGGAATGTTGTTGAGATCGCGAACTCCGCGTTGACTCGTTCTTTCTCGATGAACTCGCGGATGGGGTTGAGGACGGACGGGTCGTTGAGGACCCCGATGTGGAAGAGGAAGATCTTTGCGGCTTCCTTGCCCATCTCGGCGGCGGCGGACTTGTGGAGCTCGTCGAGTTCGGCGATCGCGGATTTGCGGGCGAACTCGAAACGTTCGAGTTCGGAGGGGATGTCTGCTTGGTCGATAGCCCGGCGAGCGACGCGCAGCGAGCGAGCGTCCTCGATGACGAAGACGCGCCCGATGACGATTCCGGGTGAGACCGCGATGCCGGGGATCCGTTGCATGAAAACCCTGTGAGTGCCTTTAGAATGGTGTTGTGTCGCGAAACGGGGGTTGCGCCCCAACACCTATGGTAGCACGAACCGGGCGGGAGCACTCAAAAACGGGGTTGTTGGTCGGGGAGACCCCGGATGGGTAGAATATCGGTATCGAGCTTATCCCCTTGGTGTTGCACGCGCAGTCGTACCTGAGGGGGTTGGTTACTCTCGCATCCGTACTCGTCCGTGCGTACCACCTTCGGTGCGGCTGCGTCACACAGAGCAGATATGTCCTCACAAACGCTCACCGGTATCCTTGAGTGGCCGACGCGGTCCGAGGGTCGTGTCCGACAGGTTTCGGATAGCGCCAAGATCATGGAATCCCCTGATGACCCGTTCGTACCCGTTCACTTTGGGGAATCGTTGCCATTGCGCGATGGGTTGCGGGTTGAGGTTGAGGTGGTGCAGAAGAAGCCGCGCCGTCGGAGGCGGAAGGGGAAGGGGCCGAGCAAGCCTCGTGAGGCACGCCCGGTGGTTGAGCGGTTTATCGAGATCGAAGGGATGAGCCCGGAGGCGTTCGCGGATCGCAAGACGTTTGCGGATCTGACGAGCATTGATCCGCAGCCTTGCATGACGCTCGAGTTCCCGGGGTGCGCACCCGCGTGCCGATTGATCGATCTGTTCTGTCCGATCGGGTTTGGGCAGCGTGGATTGATCGTGTCGCCTCCGAAGGCGGGGAAGACGACGTTGCTCAAGAACATCACGGAATCGGTTCTTCGGAATCATCCGAGCGTGCACGTGATGGCGTTGTTAATCGATGAGCGTCCGGAAGAGGTGACGGACTTTACGCGTTCATTCCTTGGGAACCTGGCGCAGCGTGAGGGCAAGGAGCCCTTTGATAAGCCTTGGAAGCAGGATCAGATCGAGATCTTTGCGTCGAGCAATGATCATGAGCTAGAGCGGCACATCCAGTTGTCCACGCAGACACTCGAGAAAGCGAAGACAATGGTCGAGAACGGCGAGCACGTGTTCATCGTGCTCGACTCATTGACGCGTCTTGGTCGCGCGTTCAACCGATCGGGCAAGCACGCGAACTCCGGTCGGACGATGTCTGGCGGGATTGATTCACGGGCGCTGGAGATCCCCAAGCAGATCTTCGGCGCGGCGCGGAACACGGAAGAGGGCGGGTCCCTCACGATTATCGCGACGTGTCTTGTGGATACGGGGAGCCAGGGCGATCAGGTGATCTTCGAGGAGTTCAAGGGCACAGGCAATATGGAGTTGATCCTCGATCGTCGGATCGCGGAAAAACGGTTGTTCCCGGCAATTAATCTCGCGGCGAGCGGGACTCGGAAAGAGGATCTGTTGATCGAGGAGAAGCCGTTGCAGACGATCACGGCGCTTCGTCGACGGATGCTCAATATGCCCCCTCCACAGCAGGTGGAGCAGCTGCTCGCGGCGTTGCAGCGTTTCGAAACGAACGAGGCGCTCGCGGGTGGGTAAGTGCGCTCGGCGCGTTCTTCCAGCATGTTTATGCCAGAATCTCCCCTTATTTAGTGGTGGTCCATCCTGAAGTCAACGCATTGTTGTGTTTTATGCTCGATTCTCAACACAGATGTGTCGATCGTGGCAGGGTATCAGGGGCATGTGTATTCCTCTGAATGGGATCCTTGTTCAGGAGAATCACATGGACGTTCGACGCACTCTGATTTCGGCACTTACTTTTGGCGCACTCTCAACCTCAATGGCGTTTGCGCACGAGATGGGTCCTATTGAAGACTATCAGCAAGGGATGACTAACGCGGTGAGCGCGAGCCCCTTGGCTCCCAATGTCCAGACCTTTGTGAACTCGAACCTGCTCGCGGTGATGACCAACCCAGTCTTTGTCGCGGAGTTGAAGAAGCAGAACGCGTTGGGTCGCACCCTTGATGAGATCAAGGCGATCGACGGGCAGTGGAAGAACGCGGAAGAAGAGATGCCGATCATGATCGAGCAGATGACGAATGCGTCTGCAGCAGAGATCAGCAAGGTGTTTAAGCCCATTTCCCAGGTTGGCGAGGTTTTCCTCATGGACAATCAGGGTGCGAATGTAGGGCTCAACGCGTTGACGAGCGATTTCTGGCAGGGCGATGAGGCGAAGTGGGAACTTTCCTTCAACAAGGGCAAGGGTGGTCTTTACGTTGGCGAGGCGGAACTCGACAAGTCCACGAACGAGGTTCTCCAGCAGATCAGTCTCCCGATCATCGACAAGGACGGCACGGTGCTCGGTGCGATCTGCATCGGTATCCGCGTCAATGCTTTCTAATCTAAAGATCGACTTTTGACACACACCGCTTAGGAGTTCTGCAATGAGCATTAAAACCAAGCTTTGGGGTATCGTGGGTTGTGTTGTGATAACGCTCGCGTGTATCTGTGCGTTTGCATGGATGCAGATGCGTTCGATGAGCACCACACTGACCC
>SPJK01012823.1_pt1 | contig 26864 bp, 20 predicted proteins | sample 3741771 | NCBI WGS metagenome assembly SPJK01 (sample SAMN10925997, study PRJNA522277) | cold seep metagenome | isolation source: Elba SIP-enriched marine methane seep metagenome, extraction at timepoint T2 | place: Italy: coast of Elba, Mediterranean Sea
AACCATGAAATCCCCCAATGCGTGGGGGTTTTTACTGGTCTGGGTGCGTTGTGCTGATATCCTGAATATCCGGCACCGAGGGGGTGCGATCACACGATCCTGATGGAGAGGGACACGATGAATACACGTAATGCGCTCGCGATTGCTTCGTTGATTGCGATGACTGGCACGACCGTTTCGGCTCAATCGATTGATTGGCTCAACGCGCTCGATGGGAACTGGAACGTCGCGGGCAACTGGGTCGGCGGGAACATCCCGGATACGAATACCGAGATCGCGGTCTTGGGTCTCTCGGGGATGTATACCACGTTCCTGACAAACAACTACTCAATCGGTGGGTTGGAGATCACTAACCCGGATGCCATGCTTTCGATCAGCCCGAATGCGCTCTCGCTTTTCGGGGATATCGACAACGACGGCACGATCGTGGTGAACACAAACGCGTCGACTTTCAACGCGTCGATCCAGATCGCGACGAACTCGTTCCTCGGCGGGAACGGTTCGATCATGCTCAACGGGACGGCGCAAACGAATGATGCATTGATCAATGTCACCGCGGGGATGAGCTTGACGCATCAGGCGTCGCACACCATTGAAGGTTCTGGACAACTGACGGGGACGATCCTCAACAACGGCACGATCGTCGCGAACATCCCCGGGGCGGTAGGGCTTGAGCTCAACGGCACGCTCGATCAGAGCGGCGGTGGATCCGCGGGCGGAGACAACGGGATGCTCTTGCTCGGGGGGAGCGGGCTTACCATCGGGGGCGAGTTCTTCTCGATGAATGGAGGCGAGGTCCTCGTCAGCGGCAACAACCATGTGCTTCAAGGCGTCCTGAACTCAGGTGATCTCAACATCCCTTCGAGTAGAACACTGATCATCGATGGGAGTTTCCAGAACAACGGGTCGATCGCGTTAAATCCAGAACTGAACGTGTTCAATGCGCTGCTTCGTTTCGATTCGAATGCGACGATCTTGGGCTCCGGCGACATCACCCTGTTCCAGACGAGTGATTTCAATGACGCGCGGATGCTCACACACAACGGATCGATCGTCACGATCGGGAGCGCCCAGACAATCCAGGGCAGCGGGCTCATCGATTCGAGCGCGGGCGGGCAGTGGGTGAATCAGGGCACCATTAACGCGAACGACCCGGCACAAGCGCTCGGGCTCTTGGGTGATCACCTAGGCGCGGGCGGCGTGTACCGTGCGGATGGAGGGGAACTGAATCTCCGGAACGGGTCCACGATCACCAACGCGGTGTTCGATTCAACCGGCTCCGGGCGCGTTGAACTCGATGTCAGCGGATCGGCAACGGTGACCAACTCCACGAACCTCGGCACGATGATCGTGCGCGGCAACGGCGGATCCCTCAACTTCGAGGGTTCCCTTGTGAACAATGGTGTGATGCAGATCAACCCGGAAGACACTGTCTTCAACGGCACCGCTCGCACGATGACAGGGTTGACGATCTCGGGCACCGGCATGATCGAGATGACCGCGTCGAGCCAGCCTGCGGATGCGCAGCTCAACGCAACGAATGGCGCAACGATGACGATCGGTTCCGGACAGATGGTCATGGGATCGGGGAGCATCGAAGGTGTGACGGGCGCGGGCAGTACGATCATCAACCTCGGCACAATCAACGCGAACCATGCGGCAACGATGGATGACCCCGCGCGCCCGATGGATATCGAAGGCACGCACGACGGGATGAACATCGGGATCTACCGATCCGACGACGGGATCATGAACATCGATGCGAACGCGGATGTCCGCAACGCGATCTTTGATTCATCGGGCGCTGGCTTTGTCGGACTGACACACGGCGGCACGAGCACCATCGCGAACATCACCAACCTGGGGAGCTTTGATCTCTTCGGTTCGAGCAACACCCTGCTGCTCGCGGGTGATCTGACAAACAACGGGATTGTCCGCATCAACAGTAACCTGAACGTGTTCAACTCAACGATCCGCGCGGAAACAAACGCATCAATCAACGGGTCGGGTGAGGTCCGCATGGACGTCGTAGGGAACTTTGATGATGCGCAGCTCGAAGCTGCGGACACGTTCACATTGACGATCGGCGCGGACCAGACCGTTTCGGGCAGCGGTCGTATCGAGGGTCTGGGCACGGGTGTGGTCATCAACGACGGCGTAATCAACGGCAACGACCCGTTGTTCGAGCTTCGTCTGATTGGCAATCACAACGGCGCGGGCGGCGGGATCTACCGATCGGACGACGGGGTGCTCGGGCTTGGGAATGGGCTTGACCTGAACGGCGGCACATTTGACTCGTCCGGTACCGGTGCAATCACCAAGGCTGATACGGGTACGTCCAACATCGCGAACATCGTGAACTTGGGAACGATGAATCTACGCGGGTCGAGCGGGATCGTTGAGGTCGCGGGCACCTTCGTGAACGAAGGTACGATCAACATTAACTCGAACAACGATGTCTTCGACTCCCGGCTCCGCTTTATTGAGAGCGCAACAGTTGCGGGTACGGGGGCGATCAATCTCTCCGCGCCGAGCAGTACGAACGATGCGCGTCTCGCGGTCAATGATGGGTTCGCGCTGACCCTCTCGCAGGGACAAACGATCAACGGTGACGGGGCGCTCAATGGCGCAATCACGGCTGAGGGAACAATCAATCCGAGCGGGACGCTCCGTCAGTTCGACACAGATGATCTGACGTTGACAGATACATCGAGCGTCATCTTCGATCTTGGGGGGGGGTCAGTGAACACCTTCGATCGTTTCGTTGTCCGCTCGGGTCACACGATGGCGCTCGACGGCACCGCGACGGTCAACCTTGAAACTGGGTACGCACCGACGTTCGGTGATACCTGGGACGTGATCTCGGGTACAACAACGGGCATCTTTGACGAGGTCATTACCGGCATCGCGCCTCCCGGGCAGGTGTACCGCGTGATCTATGAGAGCAATCGTGTGTATGTCATTCTGACGTGTGACGCGGACCTTTCGGGCGACGGGGTCATCGACTTCTTCGACGTGTCCGAGTTCCTGAGTTACTTCTCCGCACAAGACGTCCGAGGCGATCTGAACAACGACGGCGTGTTCAACTTCTTCGACGTGTCCGTCTTCCTCCAGCTCTACGGGCAGGGTTGCAACCCGTAATCTGAGTCACTGGATTGAACCATCAACACCCCGTCTGTATCGGCGGGGTGTTTTTCTATCGGTTCCCCACTCTTTGGTGGGCATATCTTTGGAAGAACCGGTGATATACATGAGTATGAGGTGGGGGCACTTCTTTCACGCCAACTCAGAAAGGCATTCATCATGAACATCAGTTACCCAGCACGCACGTCCCTCGCAGTACTCGGCGTATGCGCATCCCTCTCGCACGCACAGGAGCGCGACGTTCAGTTCACGATCATCATCCCTGAGTCGCAACAGATCGTGATCGATAACACGGGTGATGAGCCGGTCGATATGAGCGGGTGGCGGTTCTGCTCGCACAACACGAGCGTTGTGCGACGGTACACCAGCCCGATCGGTTTTAATGGGGTCACGATAGATCCCAATGTCAATCTCGTGATCCATCTGATGAATGATGCGCCTGCGGGGATGGACAATCACATCAACGTCGCGGATCTGGGAGGATCGTTCGCAGCGTTCGAGTTTGATGCGTTCGCGATGGGGTTGTACTTCCCGGGTGCGGGTGGGAGCGTGAGCTTTGGCGACGGTAACACCATCGCGGATCATGTTCAGTGGTCGTTGTTCGGACTCAACAACTTTACAGCAGATGATCGAACGGACGAAGCGGTCGCGGGTGGTGTGTGGACCGCGGTCGATGACTGGATCGATGTGCGCCCGAACACGGTCTTGATTGAACTCACCGATCCGAGCTTTGGGGAACTGCACGGGCCGAGTGATTACAACGTGCTCAATGCGTGCCCCGCGGATCTTAACGGCGACGGGAAACTGAACTTCTTCGATGTCTCCGCGTTCCTGATGGCTTTCAACGCGATGGACCCGAGTGCGGATTTCTCCGGCGATGGGCAGTTCAACTTCTTCGATGTGTCGCAGTTCCTGTCCGCTTTTAATGCCGGGTGCCCCTGAGACTATGTCTCAACTACAGAGAGAATTTCCTGCCTGATCGAACGATCCCCGCCCGATAGTGCTGCAAGAGCGCAGGACTCATCGGGCGGGTTGTAAATTGGTTGAGAATCTCCGCTTTTGCGGAGAAAACCTTGCAACAGAGCCGACGATCGACAAGAATCTATATCCGAAGGGCGAGTCCGCCCCAATACCCCCATAGTCGACTTCTGTTCGGTGGAGAGTCAGGCATGAACAACCCGAGTCGTTTTGAGACATTGCGCCGCAAGGGCACACTGTTTGGTGGTGCATCGATCGGTGCCATCGTTGTCACGTACGCCATTGCAGGCGGACCAGGCGGGTCACTGCCCGTTCCCACAACCCTGAATGACTTTGCGCTCCCGGGTACACAGCCCGGTGGTCTTGATCCTGAGCATCCGATGGTGGGTGCGGATTCGTGTGCGAGTTGCCACGGGTTCTATGACGAGATGCACGACCCATACTCAACATGGTCCACATCCATGATGGGTCAGTCGATGCGTGACCCGGTCTTCCTCGCAGCGATGACAATCGCGAACCAGGACGCGGACTTTGCGGGTGCGTTGTGTATCCGTTGTCACTCACCCTCTGGTTTCCTTGAAGATCGCCATGTCCCAACGGACGGGTCCGCGCTCAATGACATGGACCTGCAGGGTGTTGGGTGTAACTTCTGTCACCGCATGGTTGATCCGGTGTACACGCCGGGCGTTTCGCCCGCGGTAGATCAGCAGATCATCTCTGATCTCGGCGCGAACGCACCGAGCACGGCGCAGACCCACAGTGCAGCATTCATTGTCGATCCGCAGGATCGTCGACGCGGACCTTACGATGAGGGCGCGAACTTCTTCTACCACCAGTGGGAGCAGTCACCGTTCCATCAGGAATCTCAGATGTGCGCGTCATGTCATGACGTGTCAAACCCGATTTACACCGCGCAGCCTGACGGGACGTACACGCTCAACGATCTCGACGCGGCGCATCCAACAGGAAATGTGTACGACACGTTCCCTGAGCAGCGGACCTACTCGGAATGGTTGATGAGTGACTTCGCGCAGGGTCCGATTGCGATCGGTGATCGATACGAGACTCAGCTCAACGAGGTCTCGAGCTGTCAGGACTGTCACATGCCCGAGCTTGAATCCCCGGCATGTCTGTTCGAGGACGACCGCCCGGATTACTCGAATCACTCCTTCGTCGGCGCGAACAACTGGGTCCTGAACGCGATCCGCAACCTGAACCCGAACGACTTTGTCACGGGTCTTCAGCCGAACCTTGTCGCGAACCAGATCGCACGCACGGAAACCTTCATGGCTGCTGCGTCGGACATGGAACTCTCAGTTGTTGATAGCAACCTCAATGTCCGCATCATTAACCAGACGGGTCACAAGCTTCCGACGGGGTACCCCGAAGGGCGTCGCATGTGGATCAACGTCCAGTTCTTTGACGCGAGCGACGCGCTCATCGCAGAGCACGGTGCGTACGACGAGAATACCGCGGTACTTACGACGAACGATACCAAGGTATACGAGATGAAGATCGGGCTCGACTCCCACGCGAGCGCGTTGACCGGTATCCCTGAGGGTGAGTCGTTCCACCTGGTCCTCGCGAACAAGGTGTTCAAGGACAACCGGATCCCGCCTCGTGGTTTCACGAACGCGAACTTCCAAGCGATCCAGTCCGCACCGATCGGGTACTCCTACACCGATGGGCAGTACTGGGACGACACCCAGTTCACGATCCCCGCGGGCGCCGTGCGTGCGGAAGCGAAGCTCCGATACCAGCTGACGAGCAAGGAATACATCGAGTTCCTCCGCGATGAGAACACGACGAACACCCTGGGTCAGGAGATTTACGACCAGTGGGTCATCAACGGCAAAAGCCCCGTGATGGACATGGACATGGGCATGATTGAGTTGGCGGTGCCTTGCCCTGCGGATCTTAATGGCGACGGCGTCCTGAACTTCTTCGACGTCTCTGCGTTCCTCAACGCGTACAACGCGATGGACCCAATCGCAGACTTCACGAACGACGGCGTGTTCAACTTCTTCGACGTGTCCGCGTTCCTGAACTCGTACAACGCGGGTTGCCCGTAAACGCAACTGCATTATCAAACACAAAGCACCGGTGTGAGCCGGTGCTTTTTTTCGTATGGACCCGCGCGAGTTAGTTGTCGAGCTCGCGCCGATCGGGCGCGAGCATCACCCCGATGTTGATCAGGCGTTTGTCGTCACCCGGATGGGTCTCTTTGCAGATGTCCCACAGGCGCCCGAGGAGCTCGTTGATTTCTTCGAGTTGTGACTCATCAACCCAGGCGCTGTAGATACCCGCATGGGTGTCGCGGTTTGGGCCTCGCACGACAGACTTTGGGCTGGCGGTGGCGCGTTCGTGCAATCGTGACATGAGTCGCCCGACCGCGTTGCCGTACGCTTGGTGATAAGCGACGTTGTCGGGGTCTTTGATGTTGTGCTTGGTTGCGACGGATCGCGCGATGGGTTGGTAGAGCTGCTCGTACCGTTTTCCCGCGAGGCGTTTCTCGCCTTCGATGATAAGCCCAGCTTCCACGAGTTGTTCAATGTGCGGATAGAGCGATGTACGCGAGCGCCCGGTGAACTCCGCAATCTCCGCGACGGAACAGTTCTCGAGCGCGCAGACCGCATTGAGCACTTCCACGCGGATAGGTGACGCGAGAACCCACATGGTCTTCGCGTCATAAATTACATGCAGGTCTTTGGGTGATTTGCGTTTTTTACTCATACCCACTCCATCGGGGGGAGAAATAACTCGCGGTGATACAGAACTGCAGTGCGAATCAGATGATATACGCAGAGCAAATGCTTTCTTTGTACACGTATGACTGACTCGACAGAGCCTACGGGTATCATAGTGGCTCTGTCCCGCTCGGGCAGAGTATGAGGGGGTTACGGGTACGCGCTTCTGATTCTAAAGGGGTGCGTCTCGGCCGGATGTCATTGTTGATCCCCTCATGGAATGTGTGTTTCACACGTAACTGAGAGGAATCAGGATGAAAAACAGAGTAATCAAGTCAACAGCGCTGATCGCGGCGTTGGGTGCTTTGGTCGGCACGAGTGTCGCAGAGCAGACCAACGCGGATCTTCGTGACGGGATGCGTCCCGTCTCGATCGACGGCGCCCCGGTCTCCCCGGTCTCCGGCGAGAACAACCCGCACGCATCGTTCATGGCGCGTGAGTCGCTCGATCAGCGGATCTCGCTCCCACACCCGCCATTCGATGAGATCCCCGAAATGCCCATGCCCGAGCCAGTCGCGCCGGGCGTGACCCCATTGAATCTGGGTCCTTCGACCGTTACCTTCCACGACGCAACAACGGGTGAGACGTATGAACTCGATGCGCAGCCAACAAACACTTCGGGTGAGGTGTTCAGCGCTGAAGGTGAGTACGTCGGGTTCAATAACATGGTCGATACCTCGATCGAGAACTCACGCTCGTTCGGAAACATGACGCTCGCAGGCGGGTTGGATTCTTGGCCTCGCTCGGGCAATGTGAAACTCGTGATGCGCTTCACGGACATCAATGGGATCGTCCGTTGGTTCGCGTGCTCGGGTTCGATGCAGGATACGGGTGTTGTCCTCTCTGCAGCGCATTGTGTCTATGCACGCACACCCAACGGGATCGTGATCAACGATTGGGCGGACCAGATCTATGTCTACCCGGGTTGGGACGGCAACAACAACAACGGGCCCTTCGGGTTCCCCGACTCCGACGAGGTCATCCAGAACTTCGGCGCTGCGTACGGCACTGCCTTCATCGCGGGCACCAACTACGTGAACAACGGTGACTTTGATTCCGACGTTGGCGCGATCAGAATCACGCGAGGCGCCTCACGCAACATTGGTGCGCTGACGGGTTACTTCGCTTGGGCGTACGGGTTTGATTGCTCGACGATCCAGTCCCGCACGTACCACAACTTCTCGTACCCATCCGAGAACTGCCCCACCGCGGGTCTTCACAACGGGCGCGACATGTACTACTGGAACGGGACGATCGATGATTGCCCCGGGAACCAGCTGCACCTTGATACCGGCGGCGGGAACTGCTTCGACACCGTCTGGGGCGGCATGTCCGGGTCGGGGATGTACTACATTGAAGACAGCAACCGGTACATCCACGCGGTCTGCTCGAACTCGAACCGCACAACGAGCGGCAACTACGCACGACTCTGGGAGACCTGGGTCAACAGCATGATCGACTTCGAGAACAACACGCGCGGGACCACGTTCGACCTTGAAGCGCTCCAGTTCCGTGCACGCGGATCAACGAGCGTCCTCCAGGGTCAGGCGATGGATGATTCGTGCGACGTGACCATGGTCAACGCAACAAACTTTAACCCCGCGAGCGATACATACACCCTCCGCGTGTACCTCTCCACGAATAACAACATCTCGTCTGCGGACACGCTCCTGGCGACCTGGAACTACAACGTTGACTTTACCGCGATGCAGACCTTCAACTTTGTTGTTCCAGCCCCGGTGATCCCGATCGATACGCCTCCGGGCACGTACTGGATCGGTGTTGAGATCGACCCGAGCACAGACGGTTGGTCCACCAACAACGACACGGACACATGGGACGCCCAGCAGGTCACAGTCCTTGAAGCCTTCGCGGATCTCGAAGCAACTCAGTGCGACGCATCAGCGGGTACGTACTACCAGGGTCAGACGATCAACGTTGTCCATCGCACATGGAACTACGGCGATCGCCCCGCGGACGACACCCGTCTTGAGTTCCGCGCATCGACCAACAACATCATCTCGACGTTCGACACCTTTATGGAAGAGCGTTTCTACGGCACCGTCGGGATCGACGACGACGTCTTCGTGAGCTCGTTCGTGCAGATCCCATCCGATCTCGCGCCCGGGACGTACTACATCGGGACGATCGTGGAAACCTCGGACAGCGAGCTGAGCACCGCGAACAACTCGATCGCGGATACGGACACCATCACGGTCCTCGAATGTGTTCCTGACCTGACAGGTGACGGGCAGGTGAACTTCTTCGACGTGTCCGCGTTCCTCAGCGCGTATAACGCGATGGATCCGATCGCGGACTTCAACAACGACGGCGTGTTCAACTTCTTCGATGTATCCGCGTTCCTCAGCGCATACAACGTGGGTTGCCCATAAACACGTTCTGAATCAACGCATGCCACATGCACAGCCGGGCCCGATTGGGCCCGGTTTTTTCGTGCTTGGATCTTGGACTACGCCCCATAATCTGTAGACTACACGTCCATGAACAACATTATAATCAGGAGGACCCCACATCATGATGAATCCATCTTTATCTGTACCGGCGCTAGTCATGGCCTGTACGACGTGCACGCCGTTGCACGCGCAGGGCACCATTGACACGCTGTTCACATCGTCGTCATCGACACAGATCACGATCGAGAACACGACGTTTGAACTCACCCCGCGATCAGTGCTCGTACACGAGCACCTCGACGTCGTCAGCATGCGCGGCTCTGTTGGAAACGCGGGCACCTTCGTGCTCGCGCGCGGACCGATCGGGTACGAAGGATCCATGTGGATCGAGGATCGCGTGTACACATTGCGAGGAACGCTCGGTGGTGAGTTGAATGTCACCCCCTACCACCACCACGATGGAACCTGCGCCGGGGCGTTGACCCCAGCCCAAGGTGAGCTCAACCAACAACCCGCCGATCACCACAGTGTCGTCGGTACATCACGCGGCGGCGACGATCCGCTGAACACCCGGATCCTCTTTGTCTACGACCAGCTCGCGGAAAACGATGTCGGGGACTTCCTCGCGTTCGCTACGGCGCTCGTCGAGTCCGCGAACACCAGTTACGCGAACAGCGACATCGAAACCATGCGCCTTGAGCTCGCGGGGATTCACAAGATCGAGAACCGACCCGACGGCAACTCCGGGGTGATTCTGCGGCAGCTCACCAACAAGTACGACATCACGTTCGATTCCATCCACCCTGTTCGCGATGCGCTCGATGCGGACATCGTCGCACACATCACAGAACTCTCCGACGCGTGCGGACGCGGATGGTTGAGCCCTGGCAATGCCGATTTCGCGTTCTCCACGACGGATGTCGATTGTGCGCTGGGGAACCTGAGCTTTGCGCACGAGGTGGGACACAACCAAGGGTGCACGCACGACCCGGACAACGCGGGCGGGGCGTACGTCGATTACGGGTACGGGCACCGATGGGACGCGAACCGGTACCGATCGGTCATGGCATACTCGCCCGGGTCGCGTCTGATGTACTTCTCGAACCCCGACGTCTTCCACAACGGGTTCCCAACGGGGATCGCGAACCAACGCGATAACGCGCGTGTGCTCGAGCTGACCCGCAACATGATGGCTGATCTTCGCATCGGGGACGGCACCGGGATCGATTGCGATCTCAACGCGATCGCCGACGAGTTTGAGATTGCGATTGATCCGTCGCTCGATCTCGATCGCAACGGCGAGCTCGATACGTGTCAGATCCTCGCGAACCCATCGCTCGATTGCGACAACGACGGCACGCTCGATATGTTCCAGGCCTTCCCACGTGTTGAGCATCGACTCGGGATCGCGACGGAGTTTGGTGATGGGGTGTCGCCGATGTTTGTTGAGGATACCCTGCTCCCCGATGCATCGGGCGATGTGATCGTCACGGTCAACGCGTACGGCGATCTCGGGAGTTCGAGCGAGTACCTCACCCTGAACTTCAACGGCGGGGTGTTCACTCGCGACGTCTTTACAGGATCGGGTTCCGATTGTGTGTCCACCGGACTGACGACGAGCTTCGCGATGAGTGCTGCGGAGTTCAACGCGCTCAATACCGCGGGGATCTCGCTGGTCGTGGTGCCAACGTTCGATGTGAACCTGGGCGTGTGCTCATACATGCACCTTGATGTCTCGTTCGAGTACCGAACCCCCAACACTGATCTCGACGCCGACGGCGATGGTGTCATCGATGGGTGCGCGTGCAGCGCCGATCTCAACGGGGATGGTGAGCTCAACTTCTTCGACGTTGCGGACTTCATCGCGTTCTACAACACGATGAACCCGATCGCGGACTTCAACAACGACGGCGAGTTCAACTTCTTCGATGTAACCGAGTTCATCGTCCAGTTCAACAACGGGTGCCCGTAACGAATCGGGATAACGACAACACGAAAAAGCCCCGACCAACTTGGCCGGGGCTTTGTTTTTCATGCGATGGTTGGAACGGATTAGACAGGGACGCCTAGGAGTGCCATTACGCGGTTGACGATGTCCTGCGCAGTCAACCCGCACATCTGGAGCATTTCGTCGGGGGTGCGAGCACTCTTGGGGATTTGGGTGACGTGCATCTGTGCGAGCTCGAACCCGTCTCCGGATTCCATGAGCGCGTCCGCGATGGCACTACCGAGTGATCCGCCGTAGTTATCCTCGAGAGAGATGATGAATCCGCCGTTCTGTGCGACGATGTCGAGGAGCTTGTCGGAATCGAACGGGATGGAGTACATGTCGAGGAGGGTCGCGCTGACCCCGGCTTTGTCGAGGAGCTCGACTGCTTTGTTGCCCTCGTGGACCATGATGCCTGACGCGGCGAGGACGATGTCGCGTCCCTGTGCGAGGGTCTCGAACCCGCCGAGGTTGAAGACGTGATCGTCGGAGTAGAGCAGCTCGGTATCCGCGCGAATGGTTCGCATGTAGCACATGGACTCGTACTCAGCCATGACACCCGTGAGGGCGTACGCCGCGTATGCGTCGGCGGGCTGGAGGATGTAGCACCCGGGGTTGCCGTGGTGGTCCGTCATGGTCGCGAACGAGCGGAACCACGCGACGTCGGGGAGGGACATCTGCGATGGGCCATCGGATGCGAGGGTGATCCCGGAGTGCGAGCCGACGAGTTTGATGTTGGCGCCCGAGTTCATGCCCATCTCGATCTGGTCGTACGCGCGGTTCATGAACTTCGCGAACGTCGAGCAGAAGGGGACCTTGCCCGCGGCGCTCATGCCGACGCCGACGGAGACCATGTTCTGTTCCGCGATTTTGCACTCGACGAACCGATCCTCGAGCGCCGCGTCCTTCGCGAAGGTTTCCGCGAAGGTGGAGTTGCTCACGTCCGCATCGAGGACGACGACGTCAGGGTTGATGTGCCCGAGTGCGCGGAGCGCGACGCCGTACGCTTTGCGGGTCGCGAACTTGCCTGACTGAAGGACATGCTCCATGTCCATGTCGCGCATCGCAGCGCTCAACGGCGGGAGCTCAACATCCGAGGGTGTCTTGGCGGGTGCTTCCGCGGGTGGTTGGATCGTGAACTCATCGGTGCCTGAGAGCGAGCTCGTCAGTTCGATGCGGCGTTCGCTGAGTTCGTTCACTGCTTTCTGAAGCGCATCGCCGGACGCGGGCTTGCCGTGCCATCCGCCGCCTTGCATCGATGGTGCACCCCACCCCTTCACGGTGCGTGCAACGATCGCGACAGGCTTCTGGTTCTCGTCGTTGGAGATTTCGATGAACCGATCGAGCGCGTCCTTGATCTGGTTGGGTGCGTGACCGTCGATGTCGATGACCTCGAACCCGAATGCCTGGAGCTTGTGGACCATGACCTCGGGGCCTTGTTGACCCGAGACGCGATCGGCTTGTCCGTAATCGTTGCAGTTGAAGATCGTGCAGACGTTAGTGAGCTGATGATCAATGATGAAGTCCATCGCTTCGAAGATCTGCCCCTCGCGGGACTCGCCGTCGCCGACGAGGCAGAAGACGCGCCGGTCGTTGCCATCGATTCGTGCAACCTTCGCAACACCCGCAGCGGCGCTGAGCCCTTGCCCGAGCGAACCGGTCGCCGCGTCGAAGAAGTCAACGCCTTCCATCGGGTTGGGGTGCCCGTCGAGGACGGAGTGCCAATCACGCAGCCCGTTCAGGTCGTCCGGGGTGAGCTTGCGGCGGTCGTTGTCCTTGCCGACCACGACGCCGAGCGTTGCCATCGCGGCGTAGACCGCGGGGACGGCGTGCCCTTCACTCAGGACCAGACGATCCGATGTCGGGTAGTTCGGGTAATCCGGACTCCAGCGCATCGCGGAGAACATCAACGAGGTGACGATGTGCGAGATGCTCATGGCGCTCGTGGGGTGTCCCGACCCCGAAGCGGCTGTCATCTCCAATGAGAGGCGACAGAGCTCGATCGCTTGTGCGTGTACCGCTGCTTCGTATGACATGAAACTCATCCTTCCGATGTATCGCGTCGCGTACTCCGAGTGCCCAAAAACGGAGAACGCCGCGTCTGGTTTCTTGAATGCCCCGACACCTCGTCACGAGGATCAGGGAGTCCCAGAGCACGGCGTCGCGTACATTCCTAGCTGTGTGGGCACATCCTAGGAGCCCCGCCCAAACGATGCCTACTCAGATGACGTGAAAGTGCGCCAAATTACAGATTGGCCCGCCATTTGCAGATGCCCTATCCACACTTGTGCCCACTCATCCACAATACATCCCCACCCCACCCACACAAGCATGGAATGCGTGCATCTGGTTCGTGAAATGATAAACTGGGTAAACCACAACCCAAGCGATTTTTTCAGGGTTGAACCACAAGGTATTGCGATCTGAATTCGGTTGGGATCCCATTCTCTCGCCTACGATTCAGACTCGGAATCAAGGTGTTGAACCACCCACACACGCGGACCCAAGCATTGGTTCGCAATGGAGTTGCGCGATGAAAGTCATCTGTGAACGAGCTGCATTGCTCGAAGCCGTCAACCAGGTCTCAGGCGTCGTCGCATCGCGCTCGCCGCGCCCGCAACTGACGTGCATCAAACTCAGCGCTTCAAAGAACGCGGAAGGCGATGAACTCGTGCTCTCAGGTACTGACGCAGAGATCGCGCTCACGGTGCGCATCGGACGCGTTGATGTCGTCGAAGAAGGCAGTTCACTCGTTCTCGCGGACAAGCTTCGTCAGATCGTTTCCGCGGAAGACAACGACAACACATTGACAATCGAAACCAATGCGGACATGACCCACATCAAGGGAGAGGACGCGCACTTCTCGCTTCATGGGTTCGACCCCAACGATTTCCCCGTCATTGCGGATTACAAGACACTCGCGGAAGGATCCGCAGCGGCGTCGCCTGCGAAGACGATGTACTCCACCGATGCCGGGATCCTCGACTCGCTGATCACACGCACGTTGTTCGCAGCGGCGCGTGAGAACTCGCGTTACGCGATCAACGGCGTCCTCATGGTCCGCGACGGCAAGAAACTCTAGATGGTCGCGACAGACGGGCGTCGTCTCGCGAAGTCTGCCGTCACGATCGCAACCTCCGGCGACGCAGCACAATGCATCATCCCGAGCAAGGCGCTCTCGATGCTGCAAAAGCTCACCGCGGACGAGAACGAGCCGGTCCACATCGCGATCACGGATAACCAAGCGGTCTTCGCATTCGGCGACGAGCCCACCGATTCGCGTGCGGTCCTCACGACGAACCTCGTCGAAGGCACCTTCCCTCCATACGAAGACGTGATCCCACGCGATCTGGACATCAAGGTGACGTTCAATCGCGACACGCTCGCGTCCGCGGTCAAGCGTGCAGCGCTCCTGACGAACGAAGAGTCCCGCGGGGTCCGCATGGCCTTCACCGGCGGGGATAAGTCCCTGATGCTCTCCTCGCGTGCACCAGAGATGGGTGAAGCGACGATCAACGTCGATCTCGCGGATTACGACGGCGCGGACATCGAGATCGGGTTCAACCCCGCGTTCATCACGGACGCGCTCAAGGTCATCAATGATCCCCAGATCATGATCGAGCTCAAGGCACCCAACAAGCCCGGGCTGTTCAAAGCCGGTGGTGATTTCCTTTATGTGGTGATGCCGGTCAACCTGAGCTAAGCCGCAACCCAGCGGGTACCTGATTACGCCGCGGGCTCGTGCACGCGTGGGGTCTCGTGCGCTTCCTCAACACGGACATGCACACGTGTGGATCGATCGTGCGCCTCGTGGATCTTGACACGCAGAGATACGTCCTCATCGGTACATCCATCAGTATCAACGGGTTGCGCCGCGGTTCGGGTTTCGAGTCGCAACGCGAACAAAGTAAGCGCGGGACCGACGATGAGCACGACGATCCCGAGCAGCTGCGCGGTGCTCAGTGTGGACAACGTGTCCGGATTTGTCGCGATGCACGCGATGACGATCCCGAGCACGCACGACGCGCCCGCGATCCATCTGAGCAGCATGCGATGCTGATTCAGGGGTGCGATCCCCCCGTGTTGTTCATCCTGTGGATGAGCAGCATGCGTATACAAATCCGTACTCGGTAACAAATCGTCCCTCTTTCTCCAATCGAGTGCATCACTCCATCGGGATTCCATTCTATCCGGCTGCAGAATCTCTGACTCAATCTGAATCGGAGCGCCTATGCCCACTCCGACGCGCCAATGATTTGTACTCTGCGCGCTGCGCTGGTATCGTTTCGGTTCAAAGAGGTTCCCTTTGCCCACGCACAGCAACGTCACATCACGGACCACCCAGAGCATCGCACGCTGCGCCCTGATCGCGGGGACGATACTCGGGAGTTCCCCCTGCACCACCGCGCTCGCACAGAGCAATGCACAAACAGCTTCTGAGCCTCAGGTTGCGCCCGATGATCTCGGGTTGTACGAGAACCGGATCATCTCCGAGGTCTTCATCCGTCCAGCGCCAATCGACGGCGAAGACTCCCCTCTGAGCGAGAGCGCCCGTCAACAAGCAATCAACAACACCCGATCCCAGCCGGGCATCGTCTTCGACGCGGAGCTCATCCGCGGAGACATCCGTCGGCTGAACCGATTAGGCGCGTTCTCCCGCGTCGAGGTATACGCCGGGGTGAATGAGGACGGGTCGGTCACGCTCGTCTTCGAGGTGCTCGAGCGCCGAGTCGTCGCGGACGTGCAGGTCGCGGGGAACGAGCAAATCAACGACGCGCAGATCGCCGCGGTCGTGGACGTCGTCACGGGAACCCCGATCGATCGGTTTCAGATCGACCGATCCGCTCGACGCATCGAGGACCTATACCGCCAGAAGGGGTACTACTACGCTCGCGTTAGCATCGACGAAGAGGAACTTGAAGATACCGGGCTCGTGCTCTTCCGCATCCTCGAAGGCGATCGGTTGAAGGTGACGGGGATCCGATTCACCGGCAACGAGTCCTTCACGGACAAGCAACTCCGGCGCGAGCTCGAAACCAAGGTCGCGACGTTCTTCAGCAAAGGGCAACTCGACGACGACAAACTCGACACGGATATCGCAAACCTGATCGAGTTCTATCGCGATCGTGGGTACCTCGACATCCGCGCGGACCGATTGGTCCAACCCGCACCCAACGGGCGCGAATCGATCGTGACGTACATCATCGAGGAAGGGCAGCTCTACACCCTCCGATCCGTCCAGATCGAGATTGAATCAGAGGAAGGGCAGCAGCCCGTGTTCTCGCGAGAGCAGATCGCCGGGTTGATCAGCATCACGGCGGGAGATGTCTACTCTGTCCGCGAGCTCAATAAGTCCATCGAGACCGTCCGCAACGCGTACGGGCAGATGGGGTACGTCGATGCGGCGGAACCGCAGGCAAACAACGTGCTGCGTGTCGAGAAACGCGACCCCAACGCGCCGGTTGTGGACCTGATCATCGGGATCGCGGAAGGCCCGCGCTATCGTGTCGGCGAGGTGATCATCCAAGGCAACGATCTGACGCGCCAGGAAGTGATCCGCCGACAGATCGAGCTGCGTCCCACGCGTCCGTTGGATACCACCGCGATGGAGCGATCCAAGGTGCGTCTCCAGCGTCTGCGTCTCTTCAACGATCGGACAGGTGCGCGGATCACGCCTCAGGAACCAGGCGTGGAGTTCTTCTCCGAAGTCTGGGACGACGAGTACCTCCCACGCGCCCGTCGGCCTCGCAAGTCGGACCCCGATCGCGATCCGCGTACGACCCTCTCGTTGAGCTCGGAAGAAGGTACGTACCGCGACGTGCTCATCGAGATCGAGGAAACCAACACAGGCTCGTTCGACATCGGCGGTGCTGTCTCGTCCGACTCGGGCGTGATTGGGCGCATCGCGCTGACACAGCGCAACTTCGATATCCGCGACACCCCCGACTCGCCGGGTGAGTTCACCGCAGGCCGCGCATTCCGAGGCGGCGGTCAGACATTCCAGATCGAACTCCTCCCCGGGAACCGGGTCCAGACGTACTCGATCGGGTTGACCGAGCCGTACCTGTTCGAGAGCAAGTACTCCGGGTCCGCAACGGTCTTCTATCGCAATCGCGACTTCGATGAGTTCGACGAAAAACGCGCCGGTGCGCGGATCGGACTCGGGCGTCGATTCGGGACGCGCTGGAACGGGAACCTGAACTTCCGGGCTGAGGAGGTTGAGCTCTCGGACATCGAAGCGGATCGCCCGATGGACGTGTTCCGCGTCTCGGACGCAAACCTGCTGTTGGGTACCGAAGTCTCGCTCAATCGAACAACACTCGATTCGTTCACGCGCCCCACGAAGGGTGCACGAACGAACGTCTCCGCGGAGCAGGTGTTTGGCGATTTCGAGTTCACGCGGATGGAACTCTCCCACTCCGTCTTCATCCCCATCCGCGAGGATTACCTTGGACGCTCGACCGTCCTCAATCTCCGCGGACGCATTGGGTACATCCCGCAAGACCGATCGGATACCCCGACATACGAGCGGTTCTACATGGGCGGACAATCGTTCCGCGGGTTCAACTTCCGTACCGTGTCGCCCAAGGGGATCCGCAACGACAACGGGATGCAATCTGACGACCCGATCGGCGGGAACTGGCTCTTCTTCCTCGGCGCCGAGGTTGAGCAGCCGTTCTATGAGGACATCCTCTCGATCGTGTTCTTTGTGGATTCGGGTACCGTCACGTTCGACCCTGGATTCGACGATTGGCGCGTTTCCGCGGGGTTCTGGTTCCGTTTCTATATCCCGCAGCTCAGCCCGGCACCGTTGGCATTGGCCTGTGGTTTCCCGCTTGTCAAGGAAGACCTGGACGAGAGCCGATTGTTTACGTTCTCGATCGATCTCCCGTTTAACTAAGTTCTGCAACGATCCCGACCAAATCCCACAAACAAACGACAGTTCGTTGTCAACATGCGCATCGAGTGTCGGTATACCATGTGAGCAGCCCGCGAGCCCGCTCGCTGACAAGACACATCGGAGGAAATCATGCCCAGCTCATCAGGACGAACGCTGAACTCAATCATTCCCGCGCTGCTCGTGCTTATCGCTGCGATGGCGTGGCAGGCCGGGGCGAACTCCGCGAACAACGCACGCCCACCGGCGCAACCCACCGCGGTCGCGACGGTCGACATCGTCACGATCTTTGATTCGTTGACGGAGCTCAAGGATCTGGAGACCAAGCTCGAGCAGCGCCGCATGAGTTCGCAGGCAGCGCTCGAAGAGGTCAACAACCGCCTCAAGACGATCAGCGCCGATTTGGAAGCCATGACGCGAGGCACGGAAGATTACAAGAACAAGGTCAAGGACGCGATGGAACTCCAAGCGGTCTACAAAGCCCGCTCCGAGGCTCTCAATCAGATCCTCTCGATCGAGCGCGGATCCATGACCCGTGATCTCTACAACAAGGTCTCTGACGCGATCACCCGCATCTCTGAACGTGAAGGGTACGACGTTGTCCTCTTCGACGATTCGACGTTCATCGTTCCCGAGAATGCTGCGTACCAGGACGTGTACCGTGCGATCGTAACCCGCTCACTCATGTACCGTCATGACGGGATCGACATCACCAATCAGGTCGTGTCGTTGATGAACTCCGAGTACACACCCTGATCGCGTGCTCAAGGAACCGCCGACGATGACGCAGACCACCACGCCCGAGCAACAGCAGACGCCTCAGGTGCGCGCTGAAGACCTCGCGCAAATCGTGCAGGGCGAGCTCGTCGGCAACCCCGATATCATCCTCTCCACCCTCGCGCCAATCGAAGCGGGTGGACCCGGCGCGCTCACATTCATCCGCGCCCAGAACTTCGCGAAACACTGGGGCGAGTCCGAGTGCGTAGCTGCCCTCGTCACAAGGGGTGTCGAAGTTCCCGATCACAACCCCGATGAGCGCGCCCTGATCCTCGTGGACGACGCGGACATCGCGGTGGTCCGCATCCTTGAGATGATCGACCCAGGTGTGGCACACCCAGAAGCGGGGATCCATGAATCCGCGCACGTTCACCCTGACGCGGAAATCAACCCCAGCGCCAAGATCGGCCCCGGGTGCGTCATCATGAAGGGCGCCCACATCGGCGCAGACTCTATCCTGCTTGCAAACGTCTACGTCGGAGGCGGCACACACATCGGCGCGGAGTGCCTGCTGCACCCAGGCGTGGTCGTCGGCGATCGGTGCATCATGGGAAACAACTGCCTCGTCTTTGCCAATACCGTGATCGGTGCGGACGGATTCGGATACCTCCCCGGCGACGAGACCCGCGGCGCGATCAAGGTCCCCCAGATCGGATCCGTTGAGATCGGCGACCATGTCGAGATCGGCGCGTGCTCCACGATCGATCGTGCGAAGTTTGGCATCACCAAAATCGGGAACCGCACCAAGCTCGACAACCAGGTCCACGTCGGGCACAACTGCATCGTCGGTGACGATGTACTCCTGTGCGGCCGCACCACGCTCGGCGGGTCCGCAGCAATCGGCGATCGCACCATGGTCGGTGGGGCTGTTGTCCTCAACGATCAGGCACGCGTGGGCAAGGACGTCAAAATCGCTGGCGGCGCCATCGTCCTTGATGAGATCGAGGACGGGCAAGCCGTGCTCGGCGTCCCCGCGATGCCCGCACGCGTCGCGCTCGCGAATGTCGCAGCCCAACGCAACCTCGCGAGCTTCTGCCGCAAGGTCGAAAAGTCCCTCAAGAAACTCGATCCGGACTTCAAACCACCCAGCGCCTGATCCGCACATACACTCGTACGTGAAACGCGTCACCCTCAAACAACCCTCAGCATCCATCTCGGGGATCGGGCTCTTCTCTGCCCAACCCGCGACGATCACCATCGCGCCCAACGAATCATCCTCCGGGATCGTGTTCGCGTTCAAAGACACGATCATCCCAGCGCGCATTGACGCGCTCTCGACGCGCCCCGTCCACCCGGTATTCGCGCAGATGAAACCCCGATGCACGAGCGTCGGGAATGACGCGTGCACCATCGCAACGATCGAGCACATCCTCTCCGCGCTCGCGGGGACCGGAGTCACAGACGCAACGATCCGCATCGACTCGGAATCCGCGCACGCGGAGATCCCGATCGTTGATGGGTCATCAATGCCCTTCGTTGACATAATCCTGGCTGTGGGTACACGCTTGCTCGACACCACGATCGAACCCATCGTGGTGCGCGAGACAATCGAAATCCGCGACGGCGATTCCTCAATCGTGATCGAGCCGAGCGATTCGACAAGTTATACCTACCACATCGACTACTCTGATTCTCCAATCGGAATGTCCAGCGTGTCATGGTTTGGTGAACGAGATGAGTACATCACATCCATCGCACCCGCGCGAACATTTTCGCTCGAACGCGAAGCGAACCAGATGCACGCTGCGGGTTTGTTCACGCACCTGACCCCGCAGGACATGCTGGTCATCGGGGATGACGGCCCAATCGATAACGCGTACCGGCTCAATGAAGAATGCGCTCGTCACAAGCTGCTCGATCTGATCGGGGATCTCACGCTCGTAGGCTCTCCGATCATCGCAAAGATCAGCGCCACCCAATCCGGGCACGCGTTGGCGCACGAGGCAGCCCGCGCGATCCTCGATCACGCGAGAAACTGAAGCGCATCGCACGCTTTGTGCGCAACATCCGTGCGATACGCCACGTTGTGCTTGCGTCAACGGACAATCCATGTACGATCCGTGTGCCCATCGCGTGGGTTCCCAACTCACGTGTAAACCCCGTCAACTGATCACCCCCGCTGCGTCTGATGTTCGCGTGCATCACGCTGCGCTGGGTTTCACGCGAACGGGAGGCGCACCATGCGCACACAATCGATCATCGTTTCTCTTCTCTCCGTCCTCGCGATCTTTCTCATGACGGGGTGCGCCGATCTTCAGGGCGCCATTGCGCAAACGAGCGCCTGGCGCGACGAGGCGCACACGATCAAGGGCACGCTCGACGAGCAGATCGTCCTGATGGAATCCGAGCTCGCATCGCTCGAGCCCACATCACCCGACGCGATCCGCGTCGCAACGGATCTCAAGATCGCGCGTGCAAAGCAATCCGCGATTGACGCTGCGATCACTCAGGCAGATCTGGTGATCCAGGAAGCACAGGAACCAACGGACTCGATCACCACGATCGCGCACGGCGTGTCCGCGTGGGTCCCCGCGCCGATCCAAGGTCCGCTCGTGCTGGGCGCTGCGCTCATCGCGACGCTCGCGCGTTCGCGCCAACTCAAAGAATCGAGTAGATCCATCGTGAACTCGATCGCACACGTGCTCGAGCGCGACGAGCAGTTCCGATCCTTGTTCGACGCGCACGCGGACACGATCCGATCGATCCAGACACCCAGCGCTCGCAAGATCGTGGACCAGACGCAGCGGAAGCGCAACGCGCAACCGATCATTGCGTAACGGGCACGGTTTCGACCGCGACATCGACCCACTTGTCGCGCATGCGGATTGCAACGAGACGGGCCATGCGTCCATCGCCGAGTTCCAGCGCCCCGGGTCCGAGATGGATCCGATCGGGGACAATGTCGTCCCCGCCGAGCAATGAAACCGCCCATGATGGGATCGGGGTCGTCCCGATCCGGATCGATCGCGCGTCAGCCCAGAGGTCCCCTTGCTCATCGAGCTTGAGGATAAGCTTGGCGCTGACGATGGACGTCCCGGAGTTGTGCCGAACACGCGCACCAATCGTGATCCCGTCCTCATCGAATCGCATGAGCATGCGTTCAACGCGATCATCCCACGCGTCGGCGCCCATGTGCGTTTCGATCGTGTTGCGCAATCGCACGAGGATCCATGCATTCGCTTGCTCGTCGCTGATCTTCGTGTTCCACTTCGGTTCGTCCGCAGAACGCACCATCGTGAGTTGCGTCGTGATTGCGTTCTCAATTCGTTCGGCGCGCTCGATGACGTCCGCGTCGTCGGCGCGCTGGGTATCGAGTTGTTGCCACCAAGAAGGGGTGTTGTCGACACCCGAGAGCATCACAACGATCGCGCCGCCGAGCACGAGTACCAGAACGATCAACCCGATCGCGCCGTGCACGAAATAGGTCTGATACAGATCAACAGATGAACGCGTTGAGCGTGACACGGGCAGACTGTACCACACTCGGATGAACAAAACGAAAAACCGGCCCAACGAATCGGGCCGGTTTCAATGACTTGTATACTCGCACCCGAAACAGGGCGGGGGATATCCCCAAGAGCAAGAGATTCGATTTAGCGCTTCGAGAACTGGAAGCGGGCACGAGCACCGGGCTGGCCGTACTTCTTGCGTTCGACCTTACGTGCGTCGCGGGTGAGGAACCCTGCGTCACGCAGCGCGGGTTCGAAGTTGGGGTCGTAGTTCACGAGTGCACGCGCAACACCGAGACGGATCGCTTGTGCTTGTCCCATGTACCCGCCGCCGTGAGCGCGGACGAAGATGTCGAGCTTGCCCTCGGTGTCCGTCACCTTGAGCGGTGCGAGCGCGTCGCGCTGATCGCGGAGCTCGGAGAAGTACTCTTCGACGCTCTTGAACTGCTTGCGGGAGATCTGGATCTTGAGCCCGCCGTTGCCCGAGTCCTGTGCAGGACGGAGACGGACGCGTGCAACCGCGGTTTTCCGGCGACCGACGCCCCACCACCACCCGTGCTTGTCAGCGGGCTTGGGATCGGGGAGCACGCGGGTCTGCTGCTCAGCTTCGGGTGCAGCCGCGACGGAGTCGCCGGCCATGTCTGGGTTGGTGATGGTGGTTTCGTAACCTGCCATATGTGTTCGTACCTTTCATGGGCTGCCCGCATCCACGCTGTCGGTCACTCGCCGACGCGCTTTGGGCAGATTGTGTTCGTTCTTAGTAGAGGTCGATCGCGTTCACGCCCGCGTGGGGGTGATCGGTTCCCTCGTACACCTTGAGCTTCTTGAGCATCTGACGCCCGAGGCGGCTCTTGGGAAGCATGCGGCGGACCGCGTCTTCGATGAGGAGCTCGGGCTTGCGCTCGCGCAGGTTCCCGTAGGTCTCGGTCTTCTGACCGCCTGGAAACCCGGTGTAGGTCTGACGCATCTTCTGCTCAGCCTTGCGCCCGGAGAGCTTGATCTTGCCCGCGTTGGTGACGATGACAAAGTCGCCGCAATCAACGTGCGGGGTGTACTCGGGGCGGTGCTTGCCCATGAGGACAACTGCGATGTCGCTCGCGAGACGACCGAGGACCTGGTCCGTCGCGTCCACAGTGCGCCATTGCTTGGTGACTTCACCGTTCTTCGCCATGAAAGTCTGACGACGCAGGTGGGTGTGCTTCTTGGTCGATCCCATGATCAAACTCCTTCTTTCGGCTATAGGCTCCCGATCGTACATCGGGGCTGATTCCAACGACTCGACGAAGAGAGACACACAGGGTGCCGACAACGCCGGGCGTGCTTGGTACGCTGCCTACCGGGCAGGGCGGGCGAACAGATCGAAACCTGATCGCATGCTTGTCGAAACGATGGCCGCGGCAAACCACGGCGGAAAGGTAAATTAGACACGCCACCCGATCGGGTCAACCCGCACAATCCGCAAGATATCGAGATGAGCAACCCCAACCCGATCAACCCCAATACACTCGGGTGAGGAATCCGACCCGATCAGCCGATGAATCGGGACCAACACGCACGACGCGAACCCCATCCGAGCCACTTAATGAGCGATCACGAACACGAAAATATACCAAACACTCCCGGCAAGGACAGGGAACCCGAGACCAGCAACACGGATTCGCAAGAACCCGCGAAGCTCGATCACTGGTCCCCCGTGACCGAGGCGATGCGATCGCACTCCGACCCACGCGTCACCAAACGCGGGAACCCGCTCGATCCGCCGGATACCGGGAACGCGATGTCACGCATCTTTGCGATCGTTGCGACGATCTTCGTTGTTGTGTTCGTCGTGCTCTGGCAGAACACCCCAGATGCGACCAAACAGGCGATCTTCTACGGCAAGACCACCCCCGCGGAGATCCAGGGACCACAACGCGATCAACCCGCTCCGGGGAACTTCGGGCAGGTCGATCTCATGGGGCGTCTGTTCTTGCGTGGATTGGACATGTTCAAGCCGCACGATCTGATGTCGCAGATCGAAGCGCCCGGGATGGAGTTCATCGACGCGGATCGGATGCGCATCATCATGATCAGCGCCGAGTTCGAAGGCACAGATGAAGCGCTCCAGCGCCTCGAGGAGTTCCGACTCGAGGAACTCGGGTTCAACGAGCCCGAAGATCCGGAACAGATCGAGGTGAGCACGGAAGACCTGATCCTTCAGGAGATCGACATTCTCCGGACGTTGTACACCAAAGGCGCGAGTGCGCTCGATGAGGAACATGTGCAACAGCTCAAGGATCGGTACGGGTACATCGGGCACGTCGCACTCACGCACGGGTTGCCGGACTCGGACGAGACACGACAGAAACTCACCAACGGATTCACGATGTTGATGCTGTTCCTCGCGCTCGCGGGATTGGTTATCGTGCTCGGGCCGTTGCTCGGATTGGTACTTCTGATCGTGGGGATCGTGCAGTTCGCGTCGGGCAAGCTCAAGATGCGTGCGCGTGTCCCATCGCCGGGCGGGAGTGTATATCTCGAAACCTACGCGCTCTTCGTCGCAGGATTCTGCGTCATGGCGGTCTCAACCTTCATGATCTCCAACTCCAAGTACCCTGAGTTCGCAGCGTTCTCGTTGCTCGCGCAATGGTTGTTGCTCGCGACGATCTTCTGGGCACTCGTCCGCAAGACCCGGTTCCACGATTGGAAACAATCCATCGGATGGAACACCGGCGAGGGGATCTTCAAGGAGATCGGGTGCGGGATCATCGCGTACATCGCGTCGTTGCCCGTCTACATCATGGGGGTCATCGTCACGATGATCCTGCTCATCCTCAAGGAAATGATCCAGACGCAATCCAACGGCGGCGTTGCCCCTGATCCGGAACCCGTCTCCAACCCTATCTTCGAGATGATCGCGCACGGCGATCTCTTCATCATCCTGTTCCTCTTCGTGCTCGCGACGACGTGGGCGCCGATTGTCGAGGAATCGATCTTCCGCGGCGCACTCCACCGCCACTTCCGCGCCCGATTGCATTGGGTGCCGACCGCGATCGTGACCGCGATCCTGTTCGCGTTCATGCACGACTATGGGCCTTTGATGGTTGCGCCGTTGATCGCGCTCGGGTTTATGTTCTCGTTCATGCGCGAATGGCGCGGGTCGATCATCGCACCCGTGACGGCTCACTTCATGCACAACTTCTCGTTGATGTCGTTCATGATCATCCTCGTGCAGCTGATCAAGGACCCGGTGGGGTGAGGCGATAGGCGAAGATCTATGGGTGCCCTGCTTTGATCCGTCGCAGACGGACAAAGCAGGAACGGACACCACTCGACATCCTGCTTTGCCCTTCGGGTCAAAGCAGGGCACCCAGATTCTGATGTATTACGCCGACGCGCTCTGTGCGGGGAGTTCATCCCCATCACCCGACGCACGCGTCATCCGCAGGAGGACACTCGCGGAGACCTTCGAGATCACGATCAAGAGCACCACGATCGCGACGATCCCCGCGACGATCAGCCAGCGGGGTTTGTCGATCCCGCCGTTCCACCCGGTGAAGCTCTGTCCGATCATGACCGCCGCGAGGGTGCGTGGGAACATGCCGAGGATCGTGCCGAGGAAGAACACCCCTCGGCGTACACCCAACGACGCAAACAACAGGTTCGTCAGCGCGAACGGCGAACTCGGCGAGATCCGAACCAACGTCACGATCAACAACGCCCGACCCGTGCTCGCACGCAAGAGCGCGTCGCGGAGCATCTTGGCTTTGGGTTTGTTGCCGATCTCCTGCTCAACGCGAGAGCGGGCGATCTTGGACACCACCTCGTATCCGACGAGCGATGCGCCGCCAAAACCAAGCAGCGCGAGCAATGTGCCCATCGGGACCCCGAACGCGTACCCCGCGAGCAAGGCCTGCGAAACGGTCGGCAGACAACCGAACCCCGCGAGGATCACGAACCCCGCGAGGTAGATCGACGCCCCCATCATCAACTGGGCGGTTGAGCCCGCATCACCGATCAGCGCGACGCGGATGGGTTCCATGTTCAACACAAGCAGCACACCCGCGAAGGAAGGCAGGGTCGACCAGGCGACGCCGAGGAACGCTGCGGGTCCGAGTCGGCGGAGCATGGCGCACCCGCCGAGCACGCGCTCGCGACCCAGGCGCGAGACGAACCCGATCGCAAACAACCCCGACGCGAACAGGCACGCGCTCCACGCGACCCAGTTGCCCGGCGAGCTCAAGATATGCTGATTGATCCAGTCCCGCGTCGGTTCCGCGAGGGTCGGGATGAGGAACGGGATCGAGAACAGGATCCCGACAAACAACACGCCCCAGTGCAACGCTTGTGCACCGAGGCGGGTTCGTGCTGATCGTTCGTTGGCGTGGGCGCTGGCGCCGACCATGACGCACGCAGCAGCCCCGAAGAGCGAGTTGGACTCGTCGCCGCACTTCTCGCAGCAGCAGTCCACGCTGCCATCACACCCGGAAT
>SPJK01018374.1_pt1 | contig 26819 bp, 27 predicted proteins | sample 3741771 | NCBI WGS metagenome assembly SPJK01 (sample SAMN10925997, study PRJNA522277) | cold seep metagenome | isolation source: Elba SIP-enriched marine methane seep metagenome, extraction at timepoint T2 | place: Italy: coast of Elba, Mediterranean Sea
ACGCCGTTCCCACGCCATCGCTTGAACCGGGTGCCGCTAAACCTACCTCTTCCACAGCTGTCCATCATTATGTCGTGCCTCTTTCGGCCCTGTTAATCTCATTATTATTTTGGCCTATTGGCTATGACCAATTACAACGTAACTATTCTGCACAATTGGCGTTATCTGAATGGCATGCATTAGCCAACGTCAATCACTGGAAAATCACGGAAGCACCCAATTGGAAATGGCGACCTGCATTTAAAGGTGCAGAATCTGAACGCCTGGATTTTTACATCAATGATGAGGGTTTGGTCATAGGCATTTACCAGGCTAACTTTGGCAACGAAACCCAAGGTGCTGAACTGGTCAATTCACGGAATACGCTGATCACTGAAGACCAAAAAGACCAATGGCGTATTATGAAGCAGCTGAATACAACCATTCAGACCACTGATTCTGAGGTCGATTTAGTTATTCTGGAATCTATGAATAACAACACCGATGAAGTGACTACGCTCAAATGGTATCAAGTTGGCAATTATGCAACCAACAAAAGTTACTTTGCTAAAGCCTTTCAGCTAATCAAACGACTGACTTTAAACACTTCAGCAGAAATCTACTTTGTCGTGTACACAGAAACGCATCGATTTGATTTAGAGCAAAAAGTGCGTCGAGACAATTGGCTGGCTTCTTTTTAGGCAGGACCTGTTAACGCTTTTACCCATTCAAGCGTCACATTTTCAACTTCAGCACGCCATTGTTGACTGGAAAAGGTATGATCAGCCTGCTGAATATCAACACGTTGCACCGGCGATTGGGCTAATAATCCATGCCATTCGTGATCAGCTTTAACTACCTCTCTAAACTCCTCTGCAGTTAAATCTCTTCCACTTAATATGATCATGACCGGATGATTAAAACGCTTTAAACACTCCCTCATCCTGACAGGTAAAGCTAATGTCGCGTCTACAAGATCTGAATAATGAGCCTTTGGCCCCTGCTTGACTTCATCTGTTGAAGCTCGAATCTTGCTCGCGAAAGCTACCAAAGAGCGCAGCGAATCCTGATAATTAAATTGTAAACACAGAACTTTTTTCCATAAATCAGCACTCGTTAAACGCTGCCAATAATAATGTTTTAAATAGGTTTTGGCTTCACCTTGTTCGGTAAAAACCCAGGGGTTTAATAAAATCAGTCCTTGCACCCTTTTATCCTGGTAGGCATAAAACAACGCGGCCGAAGCCGCATCACAAAGCCCCCAGATAACCACACCTGTTAAATCCGGACACTGTTCATAAAAAGCGTCGATCGCCGCCTGAATGTCCTCATCTACCTGGGCGAAACTTCTTATTATTCCGCTTGAATCCCCCATTCCCCGATAATCAAACCGCATGACAGGAAAATTGTTTTCACACAGTTTGCGGGCCAGCAAAACAAATTGCCGATGGCTACCCACGCGATATTGAGGTCCTCCTACCACAATCAACACACCGATTTTTTCAGCCTTTACTGGAATATGGAGTATGCTCAACAACTCATCTTGGGAGCAGGAAATAACGACAGGGATCTCTTGGCTGGACATAACTTTTGTAGACCTGATGACTAGGAAACTGATGGATTATTCATCTAGCGCTTGACACGTTAATGATATTAATTTTTTGGATTCAGTTATCTCTTGGCTTGCCCAAAATTGTATGTCATTCAGTATTTCTAAAGACACGTGGTTATTAAGCTGTTTCAAATTATCAACCCATTTTTGGGTTTGATAAGTAGGGGTTGACGCCTCATCCAGACTTATTTCAAACACATGGAAATACCCAACATTGTTGATGTCATTTTGTAAGCATTTTAATTCCAGCATCGGCACCATTAATTGCGGATTTAACAAATACCCTGCAACTTCTTCGGTGTGCCCTTCAATCAATCGTTGTTTTATTTCTGACGTTTTTATCTGAGGCGCATTATTTTCCATAAACGAAGCTGCCGCTTTTAATCGCAAAAATTGCATGACATACTGCTCCCCCGTTAATACGGGCTGCCATGCAATCAATCTGTCAAATTTTTCATCGGTACGATTAAGAAAATCTAACGCTAACAGACTTCCTGCCCTTAAGCTCCAAAGACTTATTTGGCTATACCCTTTCGTTTTTAACCACAAGATAAGCTCGTTGATATTATCCAGCCATATGCGCCACGTTGCCTCGCCAAACTCCCCATAGCTATCCCCGGTACCAAATAAATCAAAACTAACCACAGAATACCCCTGTTCAACCCATGCGCGGGCTTGTTGGCTTACCATTCGTCTGGATTTATTCATTTCCTCAGCAAATGCCGGAATACAAAGCACACATTTTTCAGTGTTAGACGGATAATAGTTAACAAATAAACTATAATTTTGATGTTCTAAAAAAAACGGGGTCATATCACCTTGGGGAAATAGATGCCTCTAATTTAACCTGCCAGCTTTTGTTCCACAAAACTGACCAAAGAACCCACAGAAACAAATACTTCAGCGTCAATTTCATCGTCTTCTACAAAAAAACCATATTTTTCTTCAAGTGCTGTCAGTACTGACACAACAGCCATAGAATCAAATTCAGGCATAGAGCCTACTAACAAAACATCCTCATCTAATGGCGCATTTTCATCCAACTGTAAAATGCTACGTAAAATATGACCGACTTCTAACAACATTGACATAAATAACCTGTATATCTAAAGTTATAATAGTAAAAAAACTAATCCATTTATTTCATTGAGCGAACGATTCTACCCCAGACCGTAAAATTTATGAACCCAGTCTTTCCTCAAGCAAAAATTCCGCTTACTCCGTTATTAGAGTTTTCTTCAACTCAATCCAGACAACCCATTGCATCTGTTTTAGATCTTCCACATAAAAAATACACGACCAGTGGAAGAGCAGCGTTAGCCTTGGCTTTAAAACATATAAATCTACAACCCGGTGACGAAGTCCTGATTCCTGCCTTTCACTGTGAAGCTATGGTTGCCCCGGTTATATGGCTAAAAGGCAAAGCCATTTTTTATAAAATAAACCGAGATACTCAAGCGAATATAGACGACATTCAAAAAAAATTAAATCATTCAACGAAAGCCATACTGGCAACGCATTATTTTGGGTTCGCTCAACAGCTAGATCAACTGCGCGAGATTTGCTCTAAGCAGAATATTGTTTTGATTGAAGACTGTGCTCACGCTTTTTTTGGCGCAACCGATAATGGGCTTGGCATTGGGGCTACTGGTGACTATACCATTGCCAGCAGCATGAAATTTTTTCCCATTTATGAAGGTGGGCTGCTTTGTTCCAGTAAAAAAAACCTGGATGACCTGAAATTAACGCCCCCTGATTATAAATTTCAGCTAAAAGCAGTAATTAATACCATTGAAAAATCAATTTATTATCATCGCTTGGGATTGGCTGGATTCTTTATCAATGCGCTTTTTTACATTAAAACGTTGTTATGGACAGAATTGAAAAAAATTAGAAAAAACCCATCAGCAAAAATCGGCCCCGGCTCATCTGAAGGTGGTTTTGGGCTTGACCCGGATTGGGTTTATAAAAAAAATTCTGTTTTATCTGAGTGGCTGATTAAACATGCAGATTCAAAGCAATCTGCTTTTTGCAGAAGGGAAAACTACAAAAAAATTGACCTTGCCTTATCTAAACTTGATCACTGCCATCCACTATTTACCGACCTCCCCGAAAATACGGTTCCCTTTGTCTATCCCTTATATGTGGATAACCCTAAAGAGTGCTTTACACAACTCAAACAATTAGGGGTGCCCATCTGGCGGTTTGGTGAATTTTTAGATGCGGAAGTCACCATGGATACCTGCCCCACCAGTGTAGAATATAGCGAACATATCTTTCAATTTCCTTGTCATCAATCATTAACCAAACAAGAAATAGAATGGATGATCACCCAGATAAGCAATACTCTCTCAAAGGAAAATAAATGACCTGGACACTTTATCCCATCTCTGAATTTGACCGATTCACACAACAATGGGATGCTCTTAACCAACAAACCGGCAATCACCCTTTACTTGATTCAGATTTTGTTGTGCCTCTGGTCGCACATTTTGCCAATCCGTCCAACGATAAACTGGCCATTTATGGTGATATTGCCAACCCTGAGGTCATTACCTTACTCATTAAAAAAAAATTTGGCACCTGGGAAACATTCCAGCCTTCACAGGCACCCATCGGCCTCTGGTTACAACAAAAACATATCTCAACCGAGAACGTTTTAGCTGAATTAAAAACCAAACTCCCCTTTCCAACACTACTTCTCAGCATTACACAGCAAGACCCTGATTTTTTTCATCGTCCTGCAAAAAGTTCAAATATTAATACTTTGGATTACATTAAAACAGCCCGAGTAACTCTCAATGGAAGTTTTGACGACTATTGGTCTGCCCGGGGGAAAAACCTGAGACAAAACCTGCGTCGCCAACGCAATCGTTTAGAACGAGAATCTACGTTAACCGAATTAAAGATTCTTGACCACACAGATGAAATGGAGCAGGCCATCATTGATTATGGCAAAATGGAATCATCAGGCTGGAAAAACGAACTTGGCACCGCAGTCAACATCAATAACAGCCAAGGAAAATTTTACCGGGATATGCTGGCCAATTTCTGCAACAAGAAGCGTGGAAAAGTATTTCAATATTTTTATGACGCGCAATTAGTAGCGACTGACCTTTGCATTTTCAATGAGGAATGCATTGTTATTCTTAAAACCACTTATGATGAAAGCATATCCACTTCATCTCCTGCCATGCTCATGCGTCAGGATGCCTTTAATTACATATTCGATCACAAGCTAACTAAACGTATTGAGTTTTATGGCAAGGTAATGGACTGGCATACAAAATGGAGTGATGAAATAAGAACCATGTTTCATATTAACTATTATTCTTTCAGCGTCTTAAACCGGTAAAATGACATCTACAAATAACAAGAAAATTATGTTGTTGGCTGCCAATTTTGGAGGAAATGTTGGCGATCTTTTTATTTATGAAGCGGTTGCCAACTTTATTCATCAGCAGCTTCCTCAAGCTGAAACGCATGTTTATCCTTACCCTTTAAGAAATGATCAATTTGTCGCTCTACCGGCTGTCTTACAATCAGGACTTAACAGCAACATCAAGATCAAGCCTCCATTATTTGCATTAAGAAAAAGTGTCGATCACTATATGCGCGGCCGTCCCTTCCTGGAAAAATTGATCATTAACAACTATTTTTCCCCCTTGATGTCTTGCATAAAAAAATCCTCTTCCACTGATATTCAATATGATCATATTGTGTCTGTCGGGGGAGAAATGGATATTCCTTACTCTTTACTGGACATTCATTCATATTTGAATGCCATGAAGAAACCGCTAAAAAATATCATTTACGGCCCTATTTCACTCAAAATAAAACCTCAACACATTCCATTTTTAAAACAATGCTTTGCAGATGTTGATGAAATCGCTATAAGAGACCCCAGAACATTCAAAAACCTGAAAAATATTGGTATCGAAAATATAAAACTGGTTCCTGACTGTGCATTTCTTGCTTATAAGGGGGAACAGAGCCAATCCTCCTGGAAAGGTTATATCGGGCTTTGCCTTCATTCAAGATGGGCGCACCAAAAACATTTTAATGACTATATTAAGGGATTTTCTGATGCCGCCAAAAAACTGGATAGCAAATTGATTTTATTTGTCACCAATATCCGGGAAGATCATTTATTAGTGACAAAACTGATGGATCTAGTCCACACATCAGACAATATTGAAATCACCCTACCGACATCGACCAAGGAATTACAAAAACTGTACCAAAAGACTGACCTCGTGATCTCTGATCGCCTGCATGGGATACTCATTGGAATGATTTCAGGTTGCAATGTTCTGCCTATTGCGACGCGGGATAAAATCAAAGGCTATTGCGAATACCTGAAATTATCTAATTTTTTGACTGGTGAAGAAAACAATCAGGAGCTCTATCAGAAAATGGAGAAGGCCAAAAATAATCATAATACTTTGAAAAAGAGTATTGCTGAATTTGCATCTTCTGCTTCTTCTGAAGTCAAAAGTTACTATACTGCTAGATTAAATCGATAGATTTGTATCACATTAGAAAAAATAAGCAGGCTATTCATGTTAAACATATGGAAAACCAGAAGATTTCTGGCAAAAAAGCTAAATCTACCCTTTCTGACCGACCGCCATAATTCGCTACACTTTCCTGATTCAAAACTCATTTCTTTAACGCCATACGAAATTCAAAACCCAACTGATTTTGAAGAACATACACATAAACTAATTTTTTTACATATACCCAAGGCTGCTGGCAGCTCAATTAATATTATCCTTGAAGTTGCAGCAAAATATCTTGAAAAACACTATCTACATTGCAATATCAGGAAGTATAACCCTTCCATTAAGATCATTGATGGCTGGCAAGGGGCGTCGCCAACGGCTATGTCTTTAGAAGATGATGTTATCAATCAGGCTGATTTTATTTCAGGACACTTCATTTTTGGCATAGACAATATAATTAAAACCAATGCCAGCTATTTCACAGTTATTCGTGAACCTGTCGAACGGGAAATCTCATCACTTAATTATATTTATCAGAATGGCCAGTTTAATGACAACGACAATATTGAAGACTATTTATTTAATGTATTAGACAACCCGCAAACAAAAATGCTTGCTGGCAGCGAATATATGCAAAATGGGTGTAACGAAGATATTCTAAATCTCGCAATAAATAACCTGGAAAAAAAATTTTTACTTTATGCTCCCGCTGATAAAACCAACGAACTATTAAAGTCCTTACTTGGTATTTATAAATTACCAGAAATTTCCTATTACCAATCCAATATTACAAAAAAGAAAATTATCAATAATGTTGATGATGAATTGCAAGGCAAGCTTATCAAGATGCATCATTATGATTTACAGCTTTATGAAATAGTGTCACAAAAATGGGATGCTTGGATGCAAAAACATATTTCCGGTACTCAAGAATCTAAAGAACAATTACTGATCGACAGAATGTACCAAGATACAAAAAGTTACAAATTAATAAAAACTTAGACTCCATTTATGCACTTATCCTATGACAAAAATAATAGTTGCTGTATATATTCCTGAAACCATCCCAGAGAGTTTCAGAGTTTATTATCAGAATGTAATTAACCAAATCGATCACAATCAGTTTGAATTAATACCGTTTACATCGCCCGATATTATCCCTGAAGAATTCAATATTTTATGGGACATTAGATCTGGAGGAGGAGGAACTCCCCCCAACGAATTTTTAAGCGTAAACAAACCTCTTGTAGTCACAATACATGGCGTAGCAACCATGGGTATTCCTTTATGGGACTACTTCAAAACTTTCAAAAGTGGCGTCAGAGGTTTGATCAGCAATATAAAAAAAAAGAAAAACTGGAAGCAATTTATTAATAACAATTTATTTGTCATTGCCGTTTCGGAATTTGGCAAGCAATCCATCAATGATCACTTAAACATTCCACTCGATAAAATCCATGTATGTTTACATGGCGTAAATCATGATTTGTTTACTGCGCCGCATACTGCAAAGGAAAAAACATATTTTCTGCATATCTCAAATGGAGAACCAAGAAAAAACATTCATCGCATTATTGAGGCTTACAACCATTGGAATATAGAAAACAAACCAACTTTATTACTAAAAGTGCCCGCATTTATTCAAGATAAATATCATCATATTGCAGGTATAAAATTTATTTCTAATCGTTTATCTGACGATGAAATCAAGGCGCTTTATGCTTCGGCTATAGGTTATCTCTTCCCTTCTCTCTATGAAGGATTCGGACTCCCCATCCTGGAGGCCATGGCGACGCATTGCCCTGTCATTACCTCAAATTCCAATGCCTGCGTTGAGGTTGCTGGCAAAGCTGCTCTCATTGTAAACCCACATTCAACCCGTGAACTTACTGCAGCAATGCATAAATTGTGGGCCGAACACGACCTGAGAGATCAATTGATCACAGCAGGTGACTCCAGATCAAAAGAATTCTCATGGAAAAAAAGTGCCGACGCTCACATGAAAGTATTTTCAACCGCTCATAATTCTGTTCAATAGCTCACTCTGACCATGTCAAAAAAATACATTGGCGATAAATTAATAAAAGGAAGCTTCTGGTCGGTAGCCTCACGTTTTACCATGCGTGGCTTAGGTTTTATCAATACGATAGTTTTAGCAAGATTGTTAAACCCTGAAGATTTTGGGCTTATTGCACTCGCCATGCTTGTCGTAGGACTCGTAACATTGTTTGCAAATACAGGTATGTCGCAAGCAATCCTTCGAAGAAAAGAGATAAATGATTCTTTAATCAATACCGCCTGGACAATGAAAATACTCATTGGACTTACGCTATCTGTGATAATTTTCTGTATTGCTCCTTTTGCCGCCCAATATTTTCATGATGACAGAATTGATGACCTAATTAGAGTAATGTCACTTCTCCCTTTATTCGATTCATTAATGAATATTGGGTTTGTTCTTTATGCAAAAGAGCTTGAATACAAAAAAATGTTTTATCGTACATTTTTTTCAAAGTTTATAGCCATTATTGGCGGAATTTCCGTAGCATTTTGGTTACAAAATTATTGGGCACTTGCAGTAGGAATGGTTCTAAAAAGTTTTATTAATCTAGTAATGTCATATATCCTCCATCCTTACCGTCCAAAAATTTGTTTTCATTCATTTAATGAATTATTACCAGACTCAATTAATACACTTTCAAGAACGATAGCTGTATTTCTGGCTTCTAAGGTTGACGAGTATTTTGTTGGTTATCTTGCAGGAGCAAATAGCTTGGGTGGCTATTATATGTCTAAATCTGTCACAAATATGTTAACAGTTGAAATTGTTCAGCCGATGAGCCAAGCATTATTACCAGGTTATAGCCAAATGAAAGGAGATATTAAACGGCAGCGCATTGCTCTAATTAAAGTAATTCAAACAGTGGCATTATTTTCTTTTGGAACTTCCATAGGATTGCTTTCTATCTCTGATACTTTTATAAGTGTAGTTTTTGGTAGCAAATGGGAAAATATTAATGAACTATTCATGTATTTTTCATTACTTTCAGGAATAAATTCTTTACATTCAGTTACAGGACCTTTTTTACTTGCTCGCGGAAAATTAAAACTATTATCATCATACTGCTGGTTTTCATTAGCCTTACTTACAGTAATTCTCTGGTATCTACATGATAATATGGATTTAGTTTTAATTGTAAAAGGTATTCTTTTATTAAACATATCTACTTTATTTATTAATTATTCATTTCTAATAAAACTAGCAAAAATAAATATATTCACTCTTGCAGAATGCCTTTATAAACCATGCATTGCAGCATTGACAATGTTCTTAAGTATAACTTACACGAAGACATATTGGTTAGAAGGTCATACAATATTAAACCTTGTTTCCTATATCGTCTTAGGCGTTTTAACTTATGTTCTTACTATATATTTGTTATGGTTACTGAAACGTAATAAAAATACTGCTGAATATATTTTATTTTGTAAAGTATTTAAAAAATACTAACCTCACTATCACATGATTACAAACAACAAAGTCGTTTATATTATCATTGTTTCATACAAAAATAGTAATGATATAATCGAAGCTATCCGTCATATTTTTTATAGTGATTATGATTATTTCAAAGTTATCGTATGCGATAATTCAAATGATAATGAAATGACGATTAACAATATTCATAAATCATTAATAAACGAATTAAACACGACACTTTACTCTGCAGAAAAAGTTTATAAGTTCAAAAAGTCAGAAATTCCAAATAAGTTTAGTCTAAATATTAGAGATATATTATTGATTAATACTGAAGAAAACCGTGGATATTCTGCAGGCAATAACATTGGGATTAAAATTGCTCAAAATCAAAATGATAGTAGTTTTTTTTGGATATTAAATGGGGATACAGCTATCAAAAATGATGCTATGAGTAAACTAGTAAAATATTCAGAAAATAATACAAATATAGGGCTCATTGGAGCAACACTTGTTGACTTTGATAACCATAATCGAATTCAAGCGATAGGTGGAGCTTATTGGAATAAAAAAAAGGCAACTGCTAAAAGATATGGCCAAGGCTTACTGCTTGATAAGTTGAATATTATACCTGCACCAGACAGACCTCTTGACCTGATCGTTGGAGCATCAATGTTTGTTACCAAAGAATTTATTCACAAAACCGGATTACTCAATGAACATTATTTCCTATATTGTGAAGAAATAGATTGGGCAACAAGAGGTAGAATAAATTTTGATATTGGTGTCGCCACTGATGCGATTGTTTATCATAAACAGGAAACAGACCAAAAAAGTGGGCTAATGTGGAAACGCTGGTTATATTTTCATCGAGCAAAATTAATTTTTACATATCACTTCTATCCTGAATATTTTATTTATGTCTCGTTTGATGTAACTCTATCCCTATTTCGAAGAATTGAATTTATATTTCGCAGAATAACCATTCCCCTTTTTAAATCATTTTTTAGGTTAAATTGATGAAAATTTGTCGTATATGTAATAACTCAAATAGTAATCGAAATCTCTTATTACATGAGAAAATGTATGGATTAGGCACAGAGTTTCTCTATATTAAATGTGACAACTGTGGATGCCTTCAGATTGCTGAGTACCCAGAAAACATGGAGCAATTTTATCCTAATGACTATTACAGTTTCGATGCATCAGAATCTGATGATACTTCAATTAACCCAGTAATTTCTTACTTACGCGGTGAACGCCTAAATGCACATTTAAATAAAAAGACCTTATTAGGAAAAATTTTAGAGACTTTAATTGGAAAAGCTTGGTTGGCTGATCCAATTGGTTCACATATTAATATCAATTCAAACAGTAAAATTTTAGATGTTGGATGTGGTCATGGATTACGAATGAAGCAATGGAGAAATAGCGGGTTTCGTTACTTAACTGGAATTGACCCATATATAGAATCAGATATCCATTATAGTAATGGTGTTTCTATATATAAATCAGATTTAATGAATTTTGAGGGTGAATATGATGTAATTTTTTCGTCACATTCATTAGAGCACATGCCAAATCAGCATGACATGATAAAAAACATACACCGATTACTGAAGCCAAATGGTTATGCCGTTATTGCGTTACCTATTTTTTCGGAAGCTCTATGGAATGAATACAATGAAAACTGGGTCTTATTAGATCCTCCAAGACACTTCTATATTCATTCAGATGAAAGCTTTAAAATTTTAGCTCAAACAAATAACTTCAATATTATCACCAAAACGTTTCAATCTACCCCTTTGGAGCTGATAGCTAGCGAACAATATAAACAAAATATTTCTTTAGTCGATGATAATTCCTACTTTACTAACAAAAACAATTCAATTTTTAACGAAGAGGAATTAAACTCATTTGGACAAAAAATAAAATCATTAAACAATTCTGGGAAGAGTGGAAACGTAAGATTCTATCTTCAAAAACGGAACTAATACTCCATCAATTTTGAATTGATGGGTAAAGTGATTTCAATTTTATTCGCGCATCCTGTGGGTACATCGTCGCTCCTGAATAGTCAAGGGCTCCTCAGGCCATGAACCAGAATGTGATACAGGACGGTTAGTCACGTCGCAATGTGCAAGCAGAGAGTGTGGTGATAGCCGATGGTTTGGCGTGTTTTTTCACAGTCACCGAGGCAGGCTGTCAACATCACCCCATTGTCACCGGCGAAGGGCCTAACAGTGTGACATGCGAAGTGCGAAGAGTTGACCTGGGTTTAACACCATGCAGGCCATGTTAAAAAAGCCATGCATGCGACGTATCATGCCGTCAGCCCCAATCAACTTCCAAGATTTCTGGCAGAATTCTGTTATCGCTTTAACTGAAGGTATCAACTTGATTATATGCATCCTCGGTTTGCTCATGTGGCCGTGAGAACTCCCCCCGATTGCAGGAGACTCCTCAAGTTAGCTGAGGCTTATGGGTAATCAGAAAACTATTTCGTTGAGAGTCTGGCGGTAGCACGTGGGTTCGTGCAAAGGGCTCAATATATTTTTTATCTCAAATTTAAAGCATTGTTTGGTAAAATTATAACCAACAACAAAACTACTTGCTGAACATTAGTGGCAACATTCTTTAGTTTAATATTAACTACATGAATTATATGACCTCATTTAACAGATTAAAAAGTAAAACTACCTTTTGTCTTGGCTATTGGCATATTCAACAAAATAAAAAACATAATATTGAACATTATTTAAATCTAATCCCTGAAACTTTACTATCCTTAGAAGATACTAACATGGTGTTTTTTTACAACGACGAAGTAGTTTTAGATTATATAAAAAAACACAAGAAAACTGAGCAATTTATTCCAATTAAGCTTGATTTTGAAGAGCTTCCTACATATAGTGTTTCTAACAACTATTTAACATCTTGCAAAAATCAAAATATTGAACAAATTGAAGACATTTATTCTAAAAATGACCTTAGTATAAATAAGGAAAAGGGGTACAAACACTTTCAAAGAGAATACCTACAGTCTGGAGAAGAGTCTTTTAAAAAATTATTTTCAATATGGACGAGCAAGTTATTACTAATTGAAGAAACAATAAACACCAACCCTTTTGATTCTGAATATTTTTCTTGGGTAGATGTCTCAATTGCGAGGTTTAATCAAAAGAGAAAAAAATGGAATTTTGTTGAGAACAATTATTCAAAAAAATATATTTATCATTATAAAAGCACTATGTATTATTATGGTGACACATTAAATTTGAATGCTAGTTATTTCTTTGGCCACAAAAAAAAATGGAATACCATTATTCCTTTGTACACTAAACAAATTGAAGAATCAAAGAATTCAAACTATGCTCATGATGAAGAAACTCTTTTGAACCTAGTCTATAAAAAAAATAAAAAACATTTCTATAAACTGGATGAATTGACTATTTTGGATAAAATAGCCAATAAGCTTAAATTATAATATAACTTACTTTATTTCGCTCAATATTCTATTGACAGAACCCACTTGACTTTTGACTTCTAAATTAATATTTTCAACAACACTCTTAACTATTGTTTCATTTTTTAATAACGAAATAAAGAGTGACCCCGTATTCTCATATTTATCAATTTGAATTAAAGCATTTTTTTCCAACATAAAACGGTATAAATAATAAGACGTAGGGTATTTTTTATCCCACCCATACTCTGGTCCAACAATGACAGGCTTGCCAAATCTCATGGGTTCCAACACCCCATGATTTCTTCCTGCAATTACCATTGTGGCAAGTTTATAGAAATATATTAATTCTCCAAAACTGTCTAAAACCATCATTTCAGATGATTTAATTTGCTCAAGCCCTTCTGTCCTTTTAGCAAAGTTTACTTTTAACTCATCTAAATATCGATAAATAGGCTCCATCATTCTATTTTCTTGAATATATCTAGGCGCTAATACTAATTTGGCTTGAGGAAATTCTTGTTTTACTTCTAACCACCCACGAATGATAGCTTGATATTCATCTGGCGCTTTTACAGAACCCGCAACAATTAGAGGGGATTGTGATGTGTAAAAATCAAGAAGACTTTGTAACTCTTTGGAAGGCTGTTTAAGTTCAGAAGCAAAAACGGCATCAAACTTAATATCTCCAACAATTTCAATTCTTGCAGAAGGTATTTTTTCTTCGACAAAACTTTCTTTAAACTTCTCGTTAGCAACTAACCATTTGGTTATCGCTTGCTTATGCAAGTCCCCAAAAATAATATTTTCCAACCAATCGATTTTCGAGCCGATATAGTCTTTATATAAACAAGCATTTATAACATAAAGAAAAACATTATGTTTAATACATAATGCAGGTAAATCTAAATTCAGTCTAATTGGAAACCGGCCATGCAAACCAGGACCTTCAATAAGTATTAAAGATGAAGGCTTAAATCTACTAAAAAGAGTATTATGCTGGAAATATGAATAATCACCAGGACATAGTACAATAGCATCCGGGTACTGTTCTTTAAAGCCGAATAGATAATGTGCTTGCCCACAAAAAAGGACAAGTTTCTTATTTGGGTATTTTTCAAAAAGTTTTTGAATTAAATACTTTCCTGCATTCAATTCACCTATTGTGGCAGCATAAACAAATAAACTATCGCCATATACCCCTTGAATATCTTGATGACATTTTTTTGCTGTGATTCTGAAATATAACTCACTTATTAAGCCATGAATAAAGACTTTAAACCGTAGCATGATTATCTTTTTAGGAGCATTTTTAATTTAATTAATGCATCTTTACCAATCACTGAAGCAATAATTATTTTAGTATAGTTAAGGAGCCCAATCGGAATTGCACTTATCTCTTTAAAGTCACTATAACATTGGAGTGTGCCTATATCTCCTTTAGACTTGGCTAGATTTAATACTGCTCTTAGCCACACTTCAGAATTATATAATGCAATGACTTTTTGATCATCCTCTTTTATCTCATATTGTTTGCAATAAGCCGTAGATGCAGAAACTATAAGTTCACCTAACGCTTTAAGTTCATTAACATTTTTTGCAGACTTTCCTTCATTAATAATTCGCCACAGCATTTCCATATCATTACGTTTTACCGACAATCCTAGATTATTTATATATTTATCCAACAATATACCCTGACCGTTGTAAGTCATTTCATCATAATGAGCAAAACTTGCATTATCTCCATCTTCATATTTAATCACTAACTCTTCATTTAATATCGCTATTGTGCCAACATGGGCAAATTGATGAAATAAATCATAATCATCTGCGTATTTTATTTCTGGGTGATATTGAAGCTGATATTGATTTAATGTTTCTTTTCGGAAACAAATAGAGGAATGCACTATTGGGCTTTTAAAATAAAGCATCCAATGCAAAAGATAGGAAGGCCATTTTTGAAAGGTATGGTACTTATAATATTCACCATGAACAAATATTTTTGCTTCAGTAGCAAGTAAAACAGTGTCTGGAGATAACTCCAGAAATGATACCTGTTTTTCAATTTTTTCAGGCAAGCTAATATCATCATGGTCAGAAGGGACAATATACCGACCTTTAGCTAATGCCATTGCTTTATTTCTAGACTGACTGACCCCCAGGTTTTTTTCGTTTTGAATGAAACAAATTCTTGAGTCAGAAAAGGATTTAACAATCTCAGTTGTATTATCTTTGGAACAATCATCAATAATAATTAATTCAAAATTTTTGAAGGTCTGGTCAAGTAATGAATTAATGGTTTTAGAAATACAATGACTACTATTGTAAGTTGTAAGTACAATACTCACTAATGGGTGGTCGATTTGATCATTCATAATTTAGAATGGTTCTTTAATATGACTCTTTCTAAGAATCTCACTGGTTTCATTATTTGCCAAGAAACTGAATCATACGCATCCCGCCAAACACTTCGAATATGGGCATAATCATGATTCAGACCTTTAATATTTTGCAGTAAATATTTGGGTAAGCTATCAACATACTGATCAAATTCCGCGTAAATCAAATCCAGATCATCAGCGTCAGCATCTGTAAACTCTTTATTCGTTAATTGAATTAATTTGTTATGTAATTTTTTCGCCAGCTTTTCTAATTTATTATTTTCATTAAAATGGTTATCTTGATGATGCCTTAAGTCTGACTCAATAAATTTCTCTATACAAGCCCACCCTGTATTCACACTATTAGGTAATGCGCCATCCAGATCTTTTTCAAGCCGTTCAAATACATGCCTTGGATTATCTAATAATTGATCAAAAGAGAATAAAGAACGCTGGCTTGACCTTGAATATTTTTCTGCGTTTATATTATGATCTAACCATAAAAATAGTCCTCTATCGATTAAAAACCCATTACGCTTTCTCAACGAACGCGCTACTTCCAGAGGATGCCTAAATATAAATATATAATGAGGAACGATACTTCTTTCATTTAATATATTTTGCCACAAAGGTAATAATCGACACATTCTAGGGTCTTTTAACCCCCATATTTTTGAATTAGTAAATTCTTTATCGATATATAAATTCAATTTATAGATAAAATTTTTTATCTTTGTGTCACTTTCCCAACCTTCAGTTAAAGGGTTCAAATCATCCCATCGTGAACCTAGCGTTTGCAGCAATTCATCATGCAAATCAACTATTTTGCTATTCTCCCAATAACCTTTTGCGTTAATTTCTGCATGACCAGAATATAATTTGTTTCCCAGATCAACACCCAGGCAATTTAAACTGCCAGTAAAAGCAGAGGTACCACTTCGGTGCATACCCAATATTATCAATGCTAAGGATGACATTACGCTATAACGCGTTAAAAAAGTCTGTTAAATCATCAACTAGAGATGGAATTTCAACGCGTGAATACTCCAGTTTTTTAGCTAGATGAATTTTTTGTTCAATACTTTCGACGTCCTTTGTCCAAATAACCGGGATAACATTTGATATCCGCTCTAAAAATAATGCTTGATGGTCATCTATACCTTTTGGGTTGGCAACCGCTACAAATTTCTTTCCTTTAGATAACACACCTAATGTACTCCCTGTCCCTCCATGACAAATAACTAGAGAAGCTTGTTCTAAATATTCATCGACTGATGGCTTAAACCTGAAATATTCACAGTGTTTTGGCTGGTAATCTCCATTACCTATTTGACATATGACACTCTCTTTGATTTTACCTTGCTCCTTTAGCAAATCGATATGCTTGATTAAGTCATCAAATGTTAATGTTGTCCCTACAGTAACGAATATCATAAAACGGTTCCTTTATATATTGCGTTAGGATATAAATTTTCTGCCTCTTTCCATTGAACATAAAATTTATTTGCTAACTTCAACTTGGAGATAATCAGCCCCGTTTTTGAAGGCTTGCCAACTCTGGTAATACTATCAATATATACTGTTTTTATATTAAAAAGCTTTGCTGCTAGAAATAACGGAACGGCTAATGAATTAGCAATAACAAGAACTGCTTGCGGTTTTTCCTGATAAAAAACAAAGCACGCTTGTAAAAAACATTTTATAAAATTTATGGGTTGCTCTATTGCAGATATTGAAAATGTTCTGATAGCAGGAAATATTATTGTCTCAATAGGCTCCCCTATATTCTCAGGAATACTTGATTTTAATATCAAGCTATCATTAGAAATGATGGTTTTTATTTGATAATTTTGGTTTATTTTTTTTAATAAAGACATACTTTGAAAAAAATAACCTCCACCACCGATAACCATTATTATTTTTATCATCAACCTATCACCACTATTCTCATAGTCATTTTTCATTCTTTCCAAATACCTGATTTAATCAGTTTATTTTTTAATTTTTTGGGCGGCTGTCCAAATTCATAAGCTAATTTTGCATGTTTCAACGCGTCTTGGTGTTTATCCTGTTTCAATAAAATTAACGACAAATGATAATGAATAAATGCATTCTCAGGTAAATTTGCTTCGCCTTTTTTTAAAACTTCCACAGCTTTTTTTGGTAATTTTTTATTTTTCAAATATTTGGCATAAAGCAAATATGAAAACGAGTCTTTCGGAGCAAAAGTAATCGCTCTTTGCATATAACATTCAAATTTCTTAACCGCTCCTTTTTTCACGGCCTTTTTATATCGGGGCATTTGATTATACATATACATAGATTTAAGCGCTCTATGATGATTTGGAATTCCTCTTAATGTATATTCCAAATCACCCGCAGGGTCTTTATTTCTTTCACTTGCCCCTCCTTTAAGCTGTTCAACACGTGAATTAAAATGAGCGCCTACAATTTTTTTAAAATGGCTTAATCTTCTATGTTTAGAATTTGTGTAATCAAACCCTTTATCTCCTTGTGCACCTTGGCAAGCCTCGCCATTCAAACTTCTTCCAACCCATGGCGCTTTTTTTCCTTCTGCAGCCATGGTATCCACAGAATAGATCAATATTAGGATTAAAAATAAAGTTGATATTTTCATAAAAATCACATGATAATTTATTAAACAGTATTTTCTGCTTCTTTTTGTCTTAAAAAGAACTCCATTAAAACAGCAAAACTTATCAGATGCCATGGCAGGTCAAAATATGAAAGGCTTAAGAAAGCACCTCCTGATAAATATGCAATAAAAGACACTTGAAGCATTTTCGCTAAAGATTGATACTCTTTTAATTGCTCATCATTTCGAGTCAGCTTTAAAACTCTTTTTAATGACTTCCAAGCGCCAAACAAAATAAACAAGAATAAAAACAATCCAATCCACCCATGATCTGCTAATACACTAAAATATATACTATGTGCAGCATGGACTTTTAATGGGTTAGGTGCATACATAGCAAAGGTTTTATATTTCCATGAATTGAATCCCATGCCTAATAAATTATCGCTTGCTCCATTAATGGCATATTCCCATGCATTAAGCCTTCCCATGGCCGATCCATCTTCTTCGTATTCACTTATCGTATTCATTCTTTCATACCAGGACTCAGGCATAAATGCCAATAAGGCAACACTCATAATTACTATAAAAATACCACTGATGATTTTATTATCACTTTTAAACCAATAAAAGCCTCCGACTGACATAATTGCTAATAACGCACCTCTTGATTGACTCCCTAATACTGTAAACAGGCTAATAATAACTGAGGAAAAAAGAGCCAGCTTAATGATGTTGCTCTTGGTTGTTTGATATAAATAAACCATTAATGGTATGACTATTAATATGGCTACAGCTAATGAATTATTTTCTTCAATGAAGCTGCCTGGCGGTCCATACACCCTGTTACCCCCGCCAGTGAGAACAGTGAAAATCCCACCTTTGACACTGTAATAACCTATAGAAATAACGATCACCCAAATTAACTGCCTTAACTTTGCCATGTCTGAAATTAACATCATGGTAAGTATTGTGACCAGCTGAATTTTGAAAACTTTTTCAAACTGAGTCCATGCTGTTTTCTCAAAATATGCAAAATTAGTTGTTACCCACATAAAAAATATAAAGAACAGCCATGCCCCTGTAGTGCTATTCATGGGTATCCATTTCTTTTGTTTTGAAAACAACATTGATACAAATAAAACAATAGCTGTAATCTGTGCATACTTCATATTATATGCAAAACCATACGCTAACCGATGTGGATTCATGTAACCTAACCATGACCACAACAATATTCCAATATAGGGCCTTTTCAGTGTCCACAAACAACCAAAGCCAACGATCAAAGTAATTACAATATCACGCATAATAGGTCATTAAGCTCTGAAAAACATATATACCATGCGCATCATAAATTTAACTGGTGATGTATCCCATGGTGTAAATCTAGGTAGCTGAAAAAGATCCCATTTTTGATCTGCAACGCCCCATTCTGTTGAAACTGCAGCCTGGTAACCTGCCTGTTTGACATATTCAGTCTGGTTTTTTAAATAATCAATTTCAGGTTTGCCATTCGGATAGGCAAAAAAAATAATTTTCTCACCTAATAATGACTCCAGGAATGTTTTGTTGTCAGCAATTTCATCAATCACCTCTTCGGGTTCTAATGTTGCCAGAATCGGATGGGACTTAGTATGCCCCCCGATGTCCATGCCTTGAGCGCGTAACTCTTTTACCTGATCTTCTGTCATCATCAAATCATTAGGTAAATCTGCAGCTAATTTCGCTATATGATTCGCTATTTTTTCCCTTTCATTTAAAGGGAGATATTTAATTTTTGTAATTATTTGTTTAACGCTAGAAACTTTATCCTGATCGGTGGTAAGGTCAAATGTACCTAACCCGAATTTAGTTAGGTTCAAAGAAGCACAATTCAGTTTTCGGATTGACTCAATGACTGAATCATTCCACATCCGCCCATCATTTAGGAAGTTACTTGCTATAAAAAAAATTGATTTCAATGTATGCTTCTTTAGAATTGGTAATGCATTTTTATAGTTATCTTGATAACCATCATCAAACGTAATACAAACCGCCCTATCTGGTAATGTATGAGTGTTAAGCCGGTTTACGCCTTCTTCCAAAGATAAAACATTAAAGTGTTTACTTAGCAAATCCATCTGCCAATCGAAGCTATTTATATCCACTTCTCCAGGACGTAAATAATCAGGAGCATCTAATACCCGATGGTATATCAAAATAAAAAGCTTTTTTTTCTTGCCTAGTCCAGAAGCAAGTGAAGCTAAACATCTAAGAAAAAATAATATGAAGCGCATTAAAACTGAATAGATTTTATATTTGATGGATACATAGTATAGTTTCTTTCATTTAAAATTAAATAAGTTATACAAAAACAAACCAGTATTTGTAACGTTTAACTTGGAAGAAACAACCAAAAAAGTAGCCGAACCTCTGATTGCAAGTGGACACTCACTTATAGCATTTTCATTCGCTGCTATTCACAAAAAAACCCGCAAAGCCATACAGCTTGCGGGTTTAAATACTTTACTGGATTTGTTTAAATCCTAATTTGGTGCCGATGGCCGGACTTGAACCGGCACGACCTAAGTCACCACCCCCTCAAGATGGCGTGTCTACCAATTCCACCACATCGGCTTGTTATTCAGAAGGTACACTAATTACAGGATCTTCAGTGAATTCAGTCTCTAAAAGTTCTTGAGAAACGGCTTCTTTCTGCTCAACAACCTTGTCGATTTGTTGTTGAATTTCTTCTACAATCTGTGATGACATTTCACCATCAGGAGAGTCAATTGTTGGAATACTCTCATCCACAACGCCAGAAACACTGTCTTCAATGACAGGTACGTCAGGTTTGAATAATTCGGTCTCTGGCAAATCCATAATATCGACCTCTTTGTTTTGTTGGCCGCTTAACCAGGCTAATGACAAACTAGTCACAAAAAACAATGAAGCAAAAACCGCTGTTGATTTTGATAAAAATGTAGCTGCCCCTTGTGCACCAAAAACAGATCCTGAAGACCCGCTTCCGAATGCGGCACCTGCATCAGCACCTTTGCCCTGTTGCATTAATACCAGGCCTATGACTGAAAGCCCAAACAGGATGTGAAAAATTATTGCTATCTGATAATACATAACTAATTTATTAAAATTTAGATTGAGCGATATATGCTCAAAAATGACTCGGCATCCAGCGATGCTCCACCTATCAGGCCACCATCAATATCCGGCATTGAAAAAAGAGCTTTGGCGTTATTTGGCTTAACACTTCCGCCATATAAGATTTGCAGTTGTTCAGCTATTGCCGCATCTTTTTCTGCAATTTTTTCTCGAATATATTTGTGGACTTCCTGCGCTTGCTCATCCGAAGCAGTTTTGCCTGTACCTATTGCCCAGACAGGTTCATAAGCAATCACCGAATTGGCCAGCGCTTCAACCCCAGCCATTTCGATCACTGCATTTAACTGTTCATCAATCACAGCAAATGTCTTATCTCCTTCCCTCTCTTCCAGTGTTTCACCAATGCACAACACAGGAATCACGCCTTCTTTTTGCGCCTGACAAAATCTGGCAGCAACAGTTTGATCGGTATCGGCATAGCAGGTACGTCTTTCAGAATGGCCTACCAATGCGTAGGTGACACCGCAATCTTTTAACATAGATGCTGAAATTTCTCCAGTGAACGCACCTTTTTCCTGATCCGCCACGTTTTGAGAACCTAACGCCAAAGGCGTCGACTCAATCAGTTTACCGACTTCCGAGATGTACACGAAAGGCACGCAAACTGCGATACCTTGATCTCCAGCATTTAAACCATCAATAATTGATTGAGCAAGTGCTAGACCGTCAGCCCGTAAGCCATTCATTTTCCAGTTACCCATCACTAGCGGTTGTCGCATTACTCTCTCCCGGCAAAAAATCAAAACGCGTAATTATATACTGTTTTTTTCTAAGAACAAACTCCAATACCTGTTTTAACTGCCTCAGCCAGCTCATGAGCGTATTTGTTCACTTTATCTTTATCCTGTCCTTCAACCATGACTCTTATCAATGGCTCAGTTCCTGAGGGCCTTAGCAACACTCTTCCGGTGTCTCCGAGCGCTTTTTCAACAGATTTCACAGCGTTTTGAATACTTTCTACTGAGGAAACATCCACTTTTTTACTGACTTTCACATTCAATAAGGCTTGCGGATACTTCTCCATGCCAGATTTTAGTTCTCGTAATGATTTTCCACTTTTGTGTACTTCAGCTAACACCTGAAGTGCCGCCACGATGCCGTCGCCCGTAGTCGTCCTGTCCAAACAGATAATATGTCCGGAACCTTCCCCGCCCAAGCTGCCTTTTCTTTCCTGTAACAATTCCATCACATAGCGGTCACCGACTTTTGCCCTGACCAGCTCAACCCCATCTTTCTTAAGCGCATGCTCCATGCCCAGGTTTGTCATTAATGTGCCAACGACAGGGCCTTCAAGTTTCTTTGCCTTCAATCGGGATTTTGCGATGATATAAATCAATTCATCTCCATCAACTTTTTCACCGGTATGATCAACCATGATCAAACGATCGCCATCTCCATCGAGCGCTATACCCATGTCAGCTCGAACTTCAAGCACTTTGGCTGCCAATTGATCCGTCTTGGTAGCGCCGCAATCTTCGTTGATATTCAATCCATTGGGTGCAACACCTATTGAAATCACATCAGCCCCAACTTCACTGAATACATGCGGAGCAATGTGATAGGTTGCCCCATGTGCACAATCAACAACGATTCTGAAATTTTTAAAATCCATAGCCGTTGGTACGGTGCTCTTACAGAATTCGATATATCGGCCTGCCGCATCGCCGATTCGCTTTACTTTACCCAATTGGGAAGACTCTACCGTTGTAATCTCTGAATCCAGATAGCTTTCGATTTGATGTTCTATTTCATCAGGTAACTTCATCCCGTCAACGGAAAAGAACTTGATGCCATTATCGTAAAACGGATTGTGGGAGGCACTGATGACGATTCCTGCTTGCGCTCTTAAGGTACGGGTCAAGTAAGCGATACCTGGCGTAGGCATAGGCCCCAGCATGCGGGAATCAACGCCTGCTGCAGATAAACCGGCTTCCAGCGCAGACTCGAACATATACCCGGAAATCCGGGTATCTTTACCAACAATGACGAAACCATTGCCTTCTTTGGCAAAAACTTTTCCCGTTGCCCATCCAAGCTTGAGTAAAAAATCCGCCGTAATTGGAAATTGACCTACGGTGCCTCGAATGCCATCTGTACCAAAATATTTTTTTGCCATGTTTTACCCGCTTTATAGCTAATCATGAATACAAAAAAAGAGAGGACAAAGCCTCTCTTTAATCTACTACACAATATGAACTACACCCTGATCAGGATCAGAGGTTCCTTAATTTTGTTCAGCCGTCTCACCAATTTGAGAACCGTCTTGTGAGTCATCCGACTTGGACACGCCGCTTGAAGGTGGTGTTGAATCATCCCATCCCTGCGGCTCCCGTACCGGTTTCCGGTTCATCAAATCGTCAATCTGATATTTATCGATGGTTTCATACTTCATCAATGCATCAGACATGGCGTGTAACACATCCATATTTTCTTTAAGAATAGTCTCGGCACGCTCATAGTTTTTATCGATGATGGAACGAATTTCTTCATCAATCGTATGAGAGGTTTCCTCAGCAACTGTTTTATGCTGGGTGACCGAACGTCCCAGAAACACCTCACCTTCTTCTTCACTGTATGCCAATGGTCCCAAACGTTGAGACAGTCCCCATTTAGTGACCATATTTCTCGCCAGTTCAGTTGCCCGTTCAATATCATTGGACGCACCTGTCGAGACTTCTTCCCACCCGAAAATTATTTCTTCAGCAATACGTCCACCGTATAAACTGGAAATCATACTGTCCAGTTTACGCTTACTGGCGCTGTATTAATCGTTTTCCGGCAAAAACATGGTGACACCCAAAGCCCGTCCTCGAGGCATAATGCTAATCTTGTAAACTGGATCGTGATCTGGCACCAACCGCCCGACGATGGCATGCCCCGCTTCGTGATAAGCGGTCATTCTCTTTTCCTTTTCATCCATCACCATGGAACGGCGCTCAGCCCCCATAATCAGCTTGTCCTTAGCTTTTTCCAAATCAACCATGCTTACCAGACGCTTATTCAGCCTGGCTGCAAACAGTGCCGCCTCGTTAATCAGATTTGCGAGATCTGCACCCGAAAACCCGGGCGTCCCTTGTGCAATGTATTTGACTTGCACATCGTCAGATGCCGGTACTTTTTTCATATGGACATTGAGAATCTGCTCACGCCCTTTAACGTCTGGCAAGCCAACCGTAACCTGGCGATCAAACCTGCCTGGACGTAACAATGCCTTATCCAAAACATCGGCACGGTTGGTCGCGGCAACGACAATAATCCCTTCATGGCCTTCAAAACCGTCCATTTCAACCAGTAACTGGTTCAACGTCTGTTCGCGTTCATCATTACCTCCACCAAGACCGGCACCGCGCGAACGTCCTACAGCATCAATCTCATCAATAAAGATAATACAGGGTGCATGTTTACGTGCCTGCTCAAACATGTCTCTGACTCTTGAAGCCCCAACACCGACAAACATTTCAACAAAATCTGAGCCTGAAATAGTAAAAAACGGTACTTTGGCTTCACCCGCAATAGCACGCGCCAACAGGGTTTTTCCTGTTCCCGGCGGCCCAACCATTAACGCACCACGCGGCACCTTGCCACCTAGGCGTTGATATTTGGCCGGGTCTTTCAGAAAGTCGACCATTTCCTCAACTTCTTCCTTGGCTTCATCACAACCTGCAACATCTGCAAAAGTCACTTTATTCTGATCTTTTTCCAGCATTCGCGCTTTGCTTTTGCCAAAACCAAGGGCACCACCACGACCACCGGCACCTCCTCCCTGCATTTGACGCATAAAGAAAATCCATACGCCAATCAACAATAACATGGGGCCAAAAGACACAAGGATTTGCAGTAATAATGACTCTTCTTCTGGTGGCTTGGCCTTGATTTCAACACCATTGGCCAAAAGATCATCAACCAAATGCGGATCACTCGGCGCAAAGGATCTAAATGTCTCACCGGTTTGAAAATTGCCTGTAATCGAATTGTCATCAATAGTGACGTTTTGCACATGCCCCGCTTTCACATTATCCAGAAACTGGGAATATGAAAGGTTTGCTTCACCTTGACGTCCTCTGTCTCCAAAACCATTGAAAACGGTCATCAGCACCATGGCAATGACAATCCATAAAAAAATATTTTTGATAATATCGCTCAAATGTCTGCTCCCGCTCGTTTATCCTTTATCCAATCATTATAGGTTAATATTCGTTTCGACTGATTAGACAAAGCTTTGTTCAGCACGTTAAAAGCCAAACGCCATTCAGCCAACACCTTCCCTACTGTAACCAACCTTTATCTGGAAGATATTCTTTAGAGATCATGGGGCCAAAAAAAACTATTTAAACCCCTTGGCTAAAATATATACTTCATTACTACGCGATCTTGAAGACTCAGGTTTACGAATAGCTGTACTGTTAAAATACTTTTTAACCTCCCGATGAAACTCATCAAACCCCGCGCCCTGAAAAAGTTTAATCAAAAAACTGCCGCCCTTTGCCAAGGCAGTATGCGCAGTATCAAGCGCAAGCTCTCCGAGATAAACCGATCTGGGTTGGTCTATGGATTTATTACCACTCATATTAGGTGCCATATCTGATAAAAGCAAATGCACCTGCTCACCATTCAGTTTTGCAAACAACTGATCCAACACCTCATTTTCCCTGAAATCCCCCTGAATAAATTCCACGCCTTCAATGGGTTCAATTTCCAGAAGATCCAGAGCAAATACTTTATGCTGGTCATCAACTATTTTCCGCACATATTCTGACCAGCCTCCTGGCGCTGCGCCAAGGTCGATCACATTCATATCAGGCCGAATAATGTTGTCTTTCTCTTGAATTTCTATCAGTTTGAACACAGCGCGCGAACGATACCCCATTTGCTGCGCTTTTTTTACATACTCATCCTGGAAATGCTCCTGCATCCATTGATTACTGCTTTTGCTTCTCGCCATATCAAACTAAGGTAAAATGATCAGGTAATTATTTTAAGGAAAAACGTTGATAGCTGCTGAAAAAAAGAAATTTAAAAGCCTGGCCCACAAACTTAAACCTGTGGTCATCATAGGTCAGAATGGATTAACCGAAAATATTATGCTGGAAATTGAAAATGCCTTGGATCATCACGAGTTAATCAAAATAAAAATTCGTGCTGACAAGGAAGAGCGCTTACAAACTGCAGAAGAAATCTGCCAGCACACACAGGCTGTACTGATCCAGAATATTGGCCACATCCTGACCCTTTATCGTGAAAACCCCGAGAACACAAAAAAGGGGTAATGAACGCCCCTCTTTTTTAAAGAAGGTCAAATATACGCAATTTCCAGAATTTCATACTCAATATCACCGCCCGGCGCTTTTACGGTAACGACATCTTCAACTTCCTTGCCGATCAAAGCTCGGGCAATCGGTGAGCCGATTGATATGCGATGTTCCTTAATGTCAGCTTCATCTTCACCCACAATCTGATAGGTCACGACTTTTTCCGAATCCAGATCTTCCAGTTTTACGGTGGCACCAAAAATGACTTTCCCTTTCGCATCCATTTTAGTGACATCAATGATAGTGGCATTCGACAGCTTGCCTTCAATTTCAGCAATGCGGCCTTCAGCAAAACTTTGTTGCTCTCTTGCCGCATGATATTCTGCAT
>SPJK01049336.1_pt1 | contig 26801 bp, 25 predicted proteins | sample 3741771 | NCBI WGS metagenome assembly SPJK01 (sample SAMN10925997, study PRJNA522277) | cold seep metagenome | isolation source: Elba SIP-enriched marine methane seep metagenome, extraction at timepoint T2 | place: Italy: coast of Elba, Mediterranean Sea
CACCACAAGCGCCCGCGCGACGGCCAGGGCGGTGAGCGCGCCGCAGTCCTGCCTGATCATGGCGAGCGCCAGATCGATCCCAGACGATACACCGGCGGAAGTATAAATCGGGTCGCCCATGACATAGAGCCTGTCAGTGTCCCATTCGACCTTCGGGAAAAGCCGGTGGGCCATGTCGGTGCGGCTCCAATGCGTTGTAGCGTTGCGTTCGTCCAGGACTCCGGCACTGGCAAGGGCAAGGGCGCCTGAACAGATGGATATCAACCGCCCGCCCGGTCTGTTTTCCAACCAACCTTCGATTAAGGCGATCACCTCCTTATTCTCCAGCAAGCTATCAACGCCCCTTCCTCCGGGGATCAGAAGGTCACTTGCAGGGCTTTGCCCGCTCGCAAGAGCCGTGGGGGAGACGGGCAATCCACATGAGACGTGGACCGGCTCCAACGATGACGCTACGAATTGAAGCGTATAGGCGTGGCTGCCGTCCTGCCGGATCGCATGGGAGAACGCCTGCACAGGACCAGCGATGTCGAGGAGGTTCGCATCCTCAAACAACAAAACGTCAATGCTACGCGGCGTGGGATGGTTCATGTGATTGTCCATAATTGATATAGATATGACATTTAAGACAAATTGGAAATAGGGTTATAGTGCCGGCCATTCAGTGATACGAGGGTCCCAGGGGAGGGATGTGAAAAATGTTTAATCGAAACTTCACGGCAATATTGAGTGCGAATATCGTCTTGGGTCTGCCGATGTCGATGCTGATTGTGCTGGGCAGTCTGACCGGTGCGCAGCTGACTCCGGTCCCGGCGATGGCAACTCTGCCACCGGCCATTCAGATGATCGCCGCCGTCGTGGCATCGACGCCGATGTCATTGTTCATGGGGCGCGCGGGGCGTCGGGCTGGGGTGTTTGTTTCGGCTGGGCTCACAGTGGTAGCCGGGATCCTCGCTATCCTGGCCATCCAGATGCAAAGTTTCCCTCTGCTCTGTCTGGCGCATTTTATGTTTGGGGTCGTTTTTGTCGGCACGAACTATCTGCGTTTCGCAGCGGCAGAGGTCGTCTCGGAAGATCGCAAAGCCAAGGCGATCTCCTTCGTCATGGCCTCCGGATTAATTGCGGCCTTTATCGGGCCGGAGATTTTCGTCCAAACGAAGGATTTGTTGGCACCCCTCGATTTTGCCGGGGCCTATGCAGCGATTTCCTTGATTGGGCTGCTTGGGATTATGCCGGTCGCGATGATGCCGCGAATGACGATGGATAGAAGCGCTACAGGTGCGTCGCAGAGCCTGGGGTCACGGCTGTCGGTTCTACGCAGGCCAACGGTGATCGCCGCAATAGGGGCGGCAGCGATGGCGCATGCGACGATGTTGTTGATCATGACGCCCACGCCGTTGGCGATGGTCGGCTGTGGCTTTGGCGAAGACCTGGCGGCAGATGTCATTCGCTGGCATGTGATTGCCATGTTCGCGCCGGGGTTGGTGACGGGCAGCCTTATTCAGCGGTTCGGCGCCGCCCCGGTTGTCGGGCTGGGTCTCGTGATCCTTCTGATCTCCGCGATTTTTGCCTATGTTGGGATAGAGCTCTGGAACTTCTACGGGTCTCTCACCGCGCTTGGGATCGGGTGGAGCTTTGGCTTTATCGGCGCAACCCATCTGCTGCAAAAGGCGCTGAGCCCGGAAGAAAGACCGCTGGTCCAGGGCATCAACGACACGCTGCTTGCGCTTGCCGCTGCGATTGCCTCACTCGCGTCGGGCGCTCTCTACGCCGGTCTGGGCTGGACCGCTGTAGCTCTGGCCGCGCCCCCGCTGGTGCTGGCTGTTCCGATAGCCGCTCTGTTGCTCGGCCGCCGGGGGAGGGCAGCTGCATAGACGGCTCCCTATTCTTCAGACCGGTCGTTCCCGCCCCGGTCGTTCTCGTCCCGGTCGCGTTCATAGCGGTTCTTTAGTGGAAACGCTGGTAGCCAATCTTCGCGTCGGCTGGTCCATAACTCGTAGGACGGGGCGAATTGGTCGGGCGCGTCCAGAGCGCCCAGATGGACCTCGATCTCATCGTCACTTTGGGAATAGACGGAGGAACCGCAGCGTGGGCAGAAATGGCGACCCTGATAGGCCTGTGTTTCGCCCTCAACCGTGACCGCGTTTTCCGGATAGATGGCGGAGGCATGAAACAGCGCGCCGTGATGTTTGCGGCAGTCGAGGCAGTGGCAGAGCCCCACCCGATAGGGCTCGCCGACGGCCTCAATCCGCACAGCGCCGCATAGGCATCCGCCGGTAACCTTTTCCATGATACCCTCCTGGCCTCATCTGTGGACAGGTGATTGGGTACACTGAAGGGGCAGGGGCGCGCAATCGCCGGGTATGTCCGACCTCAATCGTCGATGTCGAGCGCCTCTTTCAAAGCATCATCGATCATGCCGGCGGGCAGACCGTTCTCCTCCCGAAAGCGCTGGATGGCGCCGCGAGTTTTCGGCCCCATCAGACCGTCCGCCGCACCGACTTCTGTATAGCCTTCCTCCAGCAAGGCGCGCTGGATTGCGACGATATCTGCAGCACTCGGCTCCTCGACGCCCGCAAATTCATCGCCCAGGATGCGGTTGACCTTTTTCAGCCAATTCCGTCTGTCCGCCATGCCATTAGTGCCGCCATTGATTCGCTTGGTGACCTTGGTAAAGCCGGAAGGCGTGCAGAGCGCATTGATGTTCTTCCACTCCCAGAAGGCGCAGGCGACCAGCAGCGCGTTTTCCGGTGTGGCCGCCTCATCCGGTTTGGCCTCAAGGTCGAGTCCCGCCTCTGCCCCGACTTCTGCCCCAACCTTTTGATAACCATCCCGACCCGTGATCTGAATGTAACCCCGACCCCGAAACAGATAGCCATCGCCGGACTCCGGTGGACCATTGCCCATACGGTTCGCATAGACATTGTTACCCAGCTTCTCCGGGTTGCGCGCATATTCATTGGCCGTGGCGAGGTCGGGAAAGCGGCTTGGCCAGACCTGCATCAGCCGTTTGGCGCTGTAGTTCATGTATTCCTTCGTGATCGTCAGTCCGCCGGATTCATGCCCGATCTGTGCCAGGAAATAGTGCAGACGCAGCGGATCGTCAGCGATCCCAAACCGCACAAACAACCCCTCCGCCCTCTCAAGAAACGCCGCCTTATGCGCCGCCGGCGCACGCGGATAGAGCTCATTCAACTGTGTCTCAGTAAGCATCCCATTATCTCCCAATAGTGCGACCACACCCTAAGCGATATGAAAATACATATGCGCATCCATATAGAGTGTTACACAATTTAGGAGAATTACGTACTTAAAAATGGTGAAATATGAACAAGCGTCCTTAAATTCTTGCTCCTCACACTGTTCCCTACTGATTAGCCTCCAGCGTGTGGTGGGCTCTTCGCCATTCTTCGGCGTACCATTCGCAGTATTGTTTGTAGCCGGTTTCCAGCGTCCATTCGGGTTGGAAGCCGAGGATGCGTTGGGCGCGTTCGGTGGAAAGCGTGCCGCGGATGGGTTTGTCGGCGGCGCGGGGGCGGTCTTCCAGGATGGCGTTGGGGACGACCGACTTCACCACGGCGGCGAGGTCTGCAATCGTGCGGGCATTGCCAAAGGTGAGGTTGAAGGTGGAGGAATTCTCCGGCCCTTCATGCAGCGCCAGCGCACGCACCATGCCCTGCACCAGATCCTTGATATAGGTGAAGTCGAGCTTTCCATCACCACCGCCTTCCAGCAGCAGCGGCTTGCCGGTCAGGGCGTTTTCGATAAAGACCTGACTGACGCGGCGGGAGATGCAGCGCTCCCCATAAAGGGCGGAGGGGCGGATGACCGTGGTGCCGAGCCCATACTGCGTGCGATAGGTTCGAACCAGCCGCTCCCCCATGAATTTGGCGTTTGCATAGATGCCTTCGGGGCGGGGGAATGTGGTCTCGTCAACGCTATCGCCCTCAAAATCCCCATAGACGGTTGAGGAGGAGAGGAACATCACCTGATTGATCTTATCGACCAGCGGCCGCACAAGCTCCAACACATTGCGCAGCGTGATCAGTTGTAGATCGAAGCAGAGACCGGGGTCTCTCTTGGCATCAACAGCGCTCGCAATCGCGGCGAGGTGGACAACCTTCGTCGGGCGGAATTCCTCGAACACCCGGCCGATTTCGACCAGATGGCGGGCATCGCAATTGACCAGGGTGACGCCTGCATCCCGCAGCATCTGAAAGCGCGATAGCAGGAAGCCCTGATAAGCCTGACGCTGGACCGGCTCCCGACCCGAATTGTATGAATTCTCGATCAGGCTGTTGATCATCAGATTGTCGGCAATCTGGACCGTCGCCCCCATCGCAGCCAGTTCCAGCGCGAAGTTATGGCCGATGAAGCCAGCCCCCCCAACCAGCAGGATCCGTTGATCCGCGAGCTTCGGTTTCAGGCTGTCATAGGGAATATGAGATTTCGGTGTTTGAGACATCGTCGGATGCTCCTTCTGGTGCGCCTTTATTGCCCCTGCCTACGGGAGCATCTGGCCTTCTGCCATCATCCCGCAACGACAGTATAGGCGGAAATAAAGGCCTCTGCTACCCGCTCTGCGCCATCGTCGCCCAGATGCGGGCCGACGGGCAGAGAGATGGTTTGTGCTGCCAGCCATTCTGCGACCGGGAACTGCCCGTCGCGATAGCCATATTTTTGGGTGTAATAGGTGAACAGAGGCACTGGTCCCGGATAATGAACGGAAGAACCGATCCCGCGCGCTTTCAGCACATCAACCACGGCTTCGCGGGAGACGGAGCCATCCTTCGGCAGCACGGCATTCAGGCAGTAATGGCAGCTCTGTGCTTTGCCATAACTGTTTGGGAAGACGGTCAGATCGGGCAGCGTGGCTAAGGCCCCACGCAATATGGCGTCATTGGCGGCGCGGCTCTTTTGGAACTCATCCAATCGGGCGAGCTGCGATAGGCCGACAGCGGCTTCCACTTCGCTCATCCTGAAATTGAACCCCAGCGCATCGACGTCATAAAGACCGGGTCGCGCACGGTCGCCCAACATGCGGTTATAGCCGAAAGCCCGACGTTTCCTGATTGCGGTCGCCAGGCCTTTGTCATCGGTGGTCACCATGCCGCCTTCGATGGAGGTCATGTGTTTGACCGGATAGAAGGAAAAGCTGCCTGCCAGTGCCAGCCCTCCCGCCTTGCGCCCGTCATAGGTCGCATCAGGCGCGAGCGCGCAATCCTCCATCACGAAGGCACCTTTGTCCTCCGCCACCGCGTGGATGGCATCCATGTCGGCAGGCAGACCCAGATAGTGGACAGGAATGATCGCGTCGAGCGGTCCTTCAACCTCGGCCAAGCGCGCCGGGTCCATGCAACCGGTCTCCGGATCGACATCGATGAAGACGGGCTCGCCGCCCAGCATCTCGACCGAATGGGCGGTTGCGACATGGGTCATGGCTGGAACCGCAACTCGAGAGCCCTCGCCGATCCCCTTGGCGAAGATGATCAGGAATAACCCTGATGAGCAGCTGGAAACAGCGATTGCTTCAGCAACATCCATGCGCGCGGCAAAAGCGCGTTCGAATTCTTCGGTTACCTTGCCATGGACAAGCTGCCCACTCTCCAAAACCCGGCGCACGCCTTCAAAGGCAGCGTCATCGAGCATCGGACGGCCAAATGGTATCGTCTCAGACATAAGGTGTTCCTCCTTCTGGAAGTCCTAAGGCAATAATGAGCAAGATTCGCGCCAAGGGTCTAAGGCTTTCCGCGACGCCCATTGATACTTGATCGTCTTCCAAGAGGGCGGCACCCTTGTCGTTAAGTAGGGAGGGGAAGATGCGATTTCTGAGAAATCGGTTCATGATCGTGCTTGCGGGCGCGTTCCTATTTGGCTTGGGGCTGATCGGTCTTGGCCTGCGCGATACCTATCTTTCGACCATGGAACGGGTCGTAATTGAGGACGAGGGCGCGGGAGAGAGAGAACTCCACCTTGCCATCTTGGGTGATATCCATGTTTCGGCGGAGGAGGCAGTCCTGGACCGTCTCTCCGCTGTCGTAGAGGAGGTTATTGCCGCCAAGCCGGATATTATCCTTCTTGTCGGCGACTATACCATTGCGGCGGCCACCGCTGTTAGAGGTGGGGAAGCTGGGCGCAAAGCCATTGCAGCACGCCTGGGGGGGCTGACGAAGGCTGGTCCGGTCTTCGCGGTGTTGGGAAACCATGATGTCTGGGACAGTGCTGAGGCTTGGGACTCCGTCCTGACCGGTGCTGGCATTACAATGATGGATAACCGTGTTGCTTTGATTGACGTTGCGGGGACCCAGATTTGTTTGCGCGGCCTTGGGGATGTTTATTCCCGTCAGTATCGCCCAACGACTTTTCCACCGGGTTGCGCAGAGCTGCGGAAGCTCTCCATGACGCATGATCCAATGGCAGCTTTTATGGAAGCGGCCTATCCTGGGCTGATGGTGGCAGGGCATACCCATTGTGGTCAGCTGCGTGTGCCCCTGTTGGGCGCCTTTTGGGTGCCGACCAGGGCGCCGGCCGCCGCCCATTGCGGGCTGTATCAGGATGAGGGGCGGCTGCTGTGGGTCACGGCAGGGCTTGGGGCAAGTCTAATACCGGTAAGGGTTGGGACACGCTCGGCCTGGGACTTGATTACGCTTCGCTAAGAGAGGCGGGCGCTGGGGCGAGATCAGGAGTGGGTTGATCCTGGAGCCTAGGGGCGTCACCTTGATCGCAATGATAAGGGAGGATGTGTGATGGTGCCAAAAGACGAGCGGGATAATCAGGTTGGCCGCGCGATTGTCGAGGATGATGCGGCGCTTGCAGCTTACTATGAGGAGCTTGATGGGTTCGAGACCGGCGCGCTATGGACCGTCGCGAATGAGATCGAACCTTGGGAGCCGACACCGTCCTCTGCCCCGACAATCTGGCGTCATGCGGATTTGCGGGAGCGTATTTTCCGGGCATTGGAACTGGTGAAGCCGGAGCAGGCAGGACGCCGGGTTGTCTATCTGCGGAACCCCAAACGCCGTGATGTCAGTGCCTGCTGCGGTTGGCTCTTCAGCGGCATTCAGGTGATGAGCCCGGGGGAGCGTACGAGCGCGCATAACCACGCGGCCTCCGCATTGCGCTTCGTTATGGAAGGGACGGGGGCATATACGGTCGTGGATGGGCATGAGATTACGCTTGGCGCGCGGGATTTTGTGATCACCCCGAATGGGACCTGGCATGACCATGGCGTGCGGGAGGATGGTGAGATATCGATGTGGCAGGATGGGCTGGACATCCCGTTGACCAATGCCTTGGAAGCGAATTTTTACGAGGTTCACCCAGACCTGTATCAGAAACCGAATTATCCATTGAATGACTCGCCGAACAGCTATGGCGCGCCGGGGCTTCTGCCGGTCGATGATACCTGGCAACATGCCTACTCGCCGTTGATGAAATTCGCGTGGGAGCCGACTTATGAGGGGGTCTTGAACTATGCGAAGGCAACCGACGGCTCGCCCTATGACGGCGTTATCATGCGCTATACCAACCCGAAGACCGGCGGCCATGTCATGCAAACAATGGGCGCGCATATGCAGATGCTACGCCCTGGAGAAGCCACCAAGGCCCATCGACATACCGGCAATGTGATCTATCACGCAGCCAAGGGGGCGGGTTATTCCGTCATTGGCGGGGTGCGCTATGACTGGACGGAAAAGGATATATTCTGCGTTCCCGCCTGGACCTGGCACGAACATGCCAATATGTCGGACAGTGAAGACGCCTGCCTGTTTTCCTTCAACGACTTCCCGGTGATGGAAAAGCTCGGCTTTTATCGGGAAGAACCCTACCGCGACAATGATGGCCATCAGCCCGTGACGGGCAATGCCTAGACCAAGGATTGGAGACTAAGACGTGAGACTCGTGACCTATCGGGAAATGCCGGATGATCAAGGGCGGCTCGGCGTCTTGGTCGATGAACTGGTCGTTGATGTAGAGCTGTTGGGCGCGTCGGAAGGCGAGGTTATGCCGTCGACGATGCTGGAGATGATCGATCTGGGGCCGACAGCGATCCCGGTCCTTCGCGACATGGTCGAACGGCATCGCGCCTCCTGGCCAATCGGGGTTGCGATCCCGCAGTCGAACGCCCGCTTGTTGGCGCCGATCCCGCGAACCCGGAAGAACATCTTCGGCATCGGATTGAACTATCTGGAGCATGTGGAGGAATCCGCCCGGGGTCTCGATACCTCCCGGGATCTGCCGGAAAAGCCTGTGGTCTTTTCCAAGCCACCGACCGCCATCATCGGACCGGGGGAGCCGATCCAGCATAATGCGAATATGACCCAACAACTTGATTGGGAAGTCGAACTGGCAGTCATTATCGGCAGCAATGCCACCCGCATCTCGGAAGCTGAGGCGATGTCGAAGATTTTCGGCTACTCGGTTATGATCGATGTTTCCGCCCGTGATAACCGGCGGGCCGGGCAGTGGATTTTCTCCAAGGGCCAGGACAGCTATGCGCCTTTCGGCCCCTGCATCGTGACGGCGGATGAATTGACGGAGCCGCAGAACCTCAATCTGTGGCTGACCGTGAATGGGGTGGAGAAACAGAACTCCAACACCAAGCATATGCTGTTCAAGATCCCGACATTAATCGCGGATATCTCCACCGGTATGACGTTGGAGCCCGGTGATGTTATCGCAACGGGGACGCCTGAAGGTGTTGGCGCCGGGCGTGATCCACAGGAATTCCTGTGGCCCGGCGATGTTGTCGAATGCGGTGTGGAAGGGATTGGCGAACTTCGCCATCCTGTGGTGAAAATCTAACGACGGCAGCATTGACTCGCGACGCGGGTTTCGGGTATCCGGGACCTGCTCGCGGCGATGGCGTCGCCGCATAAGAGCTTTCCGGTGTGTCCGTCCCGCGCTTTTTGTGGGGCAGATGCACCCTTCGACCTGAACGCCCGGTTGTCGTACCGGGCGGGAAAACAGCTCTCCGTCCGGTGGGAAAGGAGAGCATAAATGAATTCCCAACGCTTTAATTTCGAAACAGATGGTGCGGCTCGGCTGATTGATGCAGGCCGGTCCGATTTCTTTGTCAGCCATAATGGAGAGAAGGCCACGCTGCCATTCTCCAATGCCGAATATGAACGGCGGCTGACGGGCCTCCGCCAGACGATGGCAACGCGCGATATTCCGGCGGTGCTGCTAACCTCAATGCATGGGATCGCCTATTATTCCGGCTTCCTTTATTGCAGCTTCGGTCGCCCTTACGGCTGTGTGGTGACGCAAGATCGTTGTGTGACGATCTCCGCCAATATTGATGCAGGGCAGCCGTGGCGTCGGTCCATCGCGGAGAATGTGATCTACACTGACTGGCGGCGAAATAACTACTGGCGCGCGGTGGTGGAGATTGCCGGGGCGCCTGGTCGCTTGGGTATCGAAGCGGATCACATGACCCTGGCGCAGCGCAGCGTGTTGGCCGAGTTCATGGAGGATCCGGAAATCATCGATATTGCACCCGCCAGCATGGCGTTTCGCATGCTGAAATCGGATGAGGAAATTGCCTTGATCCGTGAAGGCGCCCGCATTGCCGATCTTGGTGGCGAGGCTATCCGAGCCGCAATCTGCGAAGGAACGCGGGAGATCGATGTGGCCATGGCGGGCCGTGATGCGATGGAGGCGGAGATTGCGCGGTCCCATCCGGACAGTGAAATACGCGATAACTGGGTTTGGTTTCAGTCGGGTCTCAACACCGATGGCGCCCATAATCCGGTCACAACGCGTAAACTGGAATGGGGCGATATCCTGAGCCTCAACTGCTTCCCGATGATCTCGGGATATTACACCGCGCTCGAACGCACGCTTTTCCTGGGAGAGCCCGACGCAGCCTCCCGCCGGATCTGGGAAGCCAATGTTGGCGCTCATGAGATCGGGCTCGACCTGATCAAGCCCGGGACGTCCTGTGCAGAGGTTTGCGATGGCATCAATCGCTTCTTCGAGGCGGAAGGCCTGCTGCAGTACCGATCTTTCGGTTATGGCCACAGCTTTGGTGTCCTCTCCCACTATTATGGCCGGGAAGCAGGGCTGGAGTTCCGGGAGGATATCGACACGGTATTGGCACCGGGCATGGTGGTCTCAATGGAGCCGATGCTTTGGGTTCCGGAAGGACAACCAGGCGCCGGCGGTTATCTGGAACATGATATTCTGGTCGTGACCGAAGACGGCGCAGAGAACATCACCGGCTTCCCTTATGGGCCGGAGCGGAACATCATTTCAGCATGATTGTGATTGGTCTGCATGATTTTAATGGGGCGGGTCTTTGGCTTACAGGACCCGTCCCACCTTTATCGTCCGGCCAGTATTTGCCGCTTCCCAGGCGCAAAGGCAGATGTTCATGACCTGGAAGACGTCCGCCGCATCGACAATTGGATCCCGGTCTTCGCGAATGGCGTCGACGAAATCCGGTAGCAGGTCGAACTTCTTAATGCCGGGATAGGGAACATCGAAGGGTTCTTCATCTTCTGGCTGCTCACCGCGATACAGGCGCGCCGGACCATTGGCATTCTCAAAGCTGAGTTTGGTGCCATAGACATTAAGACTATGGAACTTCTGCCGCTGCGGGCCAAAGGTCGTCGTGGATTTCGCCATCAGATCGCTTTCGAAGCGTAACAAGGACGTCATCGTGTCGGGGTAGGGGAATTGGTTTCCGGCGGTGAGCTTTTTGGCGGCCATGGCGGTCACTTCGACCACCTCTTCTCCCGCGATCCAGCGCATCAGGTCGATCAGGTGAATGCCGCCGCCATAGGTCACGCAATAAAACGGCATCTGCCCGCGCCAGCCTTCGGTGATTTTCCAGAGGATCTGATGGATGTAATCGCCTTCCATATAGTGCAGATCGCCGAACTCTCCGTTACGAACCATCTCGCGCACGGCTTGAAAGCGGGGGCTCTGTCGTAGGATCAGATTGGAAGACAGCTTTTTGCCACTGTCCGACCAGGCGCGCATGACACGCTCCAACCCGTCTCGATCCAGGGAAATCGGTTTTTCGCAGAAGACATGCTTACCGGCTTCGAACGCAGCGACTGTCTGTTCTACGTGGAAATTGTCATAGGAACAGACAGAAACGGCATCGATCTCCGGATCATCGACAATCTTGCGCCAGTCATTGTGGCGTGCTGAGACGTCGTGCCGGTCTGCGACGGCGTTGAGATGTTCCGGATTGATATCGCAAACAGCTTTTACGCTGACGCCTGGGATCGCGTTGTATCCGATGACATGCTGTTCCCCTACACCGAGGCCGATGACCCCGGTGCGCAGGGACGGGGTGTTATCGGGCTGCATTCTCCAGCTGCTCCAGCATGCGGTTGGTCGCGTCGATCACGCGGGCGGTGGCGGCGAAGGAGTTCTGGAAGATCGTCAATCGCGCCACTTCCTCGTCGATGTCGACACCAAGCTCGTCCCGCAAGGCGTTCTTCAGGTCATCCCTAAGGACGGTTGAGGTATTGGTTAACCGCGTGACCACTTCCGCTTGCTTCGTCACATCGGTCAACATGCCGGTCAACAGGCTCGTGTAATCCTTGTTCGTCAGCGAAACACCGGTTCCGTTGAAACTGCGGTTATTGCCGTTCAAGGCTTCAACGACAGCATTCCCGGACAGTTTCTTTAGCTGTTCAGTCCCGGCCGACAGTGTGTCATTCACCCGCAAATTGAGCCGGGTCACACTGTCCGGTGTCGTGCCTGTTTCCACCTCGAAGAAGTTACCCGCTTCAGCCGGTGATTGATCAGGCCCTAAAGTCGCATTGTTATAGGCGCTCGCAAGTGTCGGCGGATCAAGAGCTGCAAAGGTCTGCGGATCAGTTGAAATCAAGCCGAGTGTTTGCAGAGGAGTCCCTGTTGTATCGTCCAGCGTAAGCGTCGTACCGGCGACGGTCGAAATTTCCAGCGTGTCGAACGCGGTAACCCGGGCCCGCACATTGGCGACGGCATTGAGCGATGTCGCGATATCATTCAATGTATCACTAGCACCGATGGTAATTGTTGTGGCACCGGCACCGACATCGATCGTGAATTGATCTCCTGCATTGATAGTTCCTGCGGCGACCAAGTCTGACGCAGGATCGGCGCCTACAGTGCCAACGGTTTGACGGGTGGCATCATCGACCAGATCGAACGAGAACTCATCCAACTGTTTGCGCAGCTTTTGGATTGTGGCGACACCCTCGGTGTTGGAACTGGTACCGGTAAAGTCCTGGCGGATGAAATCCAGGATCGCCTTCAACTCTCCGTCCGGCAGATTGCCGTCTGTGACCAGGTTCGTGCTGGGGGAACCGGATTTTGTGAGGCTTCCGTTTGCCGTTGAATAGGTGAAGGTCGACGCGACCGCATCGGATAGATCAAGGCCTGTCGTCGTATAGACAACCGTTGCGCCATCCGCGCGGTCGAATGTTTTGATGTCCATGATCTCGCTAAGCCGCTCTAGCTGACCATCGCGCAAGTTTTCAAGGGCTGATGTGGGACGACCGGCAGATTTGTCGCCGACAATGTCTGTGTTAAGGCGGTCGATCTCGCTCAGAACCTCATTCAATTCGGTTACCAGATCGACGGCGTCCTGCTCGGCGACGGATTCGATTGTGTCGAGGCCGTTGCTGATCCGCTCAATTTCCGAGACCAATGATTGACCGGATAAGATCACCTCGGATTCTGCGGCATTGCTCTCTGGGGCGGCTTCAAAAGCCTTCCAAGCCGTGCGCAGATTTTCCATTGCATCGGACAACGGTGTTGAGCCGGAGATGGTGCCGGTTAGTTGTTCCAACTGCTCGTACAGCCGATTGCGGGTTCCATTTGCCGTGGCCTCCCGCTGTGCTGTGAACAAATCTCTTTGCAGTGAATCATTCGTGCGGCGTTCGATGTCGGAGATTTCGACACCACCAAACTGATTATTTGCAAAGACAGCGCGCCGCGCGTTGTAATTTTCGTTCGTCGAATTGGCGATGTTGTCCGAGACCGTTCTGATCCCGGTATTCAGCGCGCCAATTGAAGAGACGGCTATGTTGAGTGCGCCAAAGAGGCTCATGGGTCGATCCTTCCGTTTCTACGGTCACTCTTGTCCATGCAGGACGCGTGCCATGAAACGAGTGGAATGGTGCCGCTCTGCTTAAAGCGATCGGTTCAACGCGACTGGTGCGGCCTTGGGCGCGGCGCGTGACACGCCGTTGGAGCCATAGGAATCCACATATCCAGCAGCGCTTCGTGCGGCGTCGGTGATGCGGGAAACGATCTGGCGACCGGCATCGACCATTAGGGAAAGGCGCTTTTCATTCTTCCGCGCAGCAGCCTCAAAATCGGCGCTGGCGGCCCGCAACTCGTCGCGCGCTTCAGGCGTCAGGGTTGCGCTGAATTCCCGATCCTTGGCGAGCGAGATGATCTGTTCATCATACATCCGGAACAGGGCCTGTTTTTCCGCAACGATGGGTGAAAGGTCGTGCATGCGTGGATGCTCGAGAATTTCATTCTCCCGCTCCAGGACGCTTTTCAGGTCACGCATCAGATCCATTAGGTTTTGCGCTCTTACTGTAGCATTCATTGCTGTTGCTCCTGAATTCGAATGATCTCACCCATCACATTGTCTGCGACACCGATGCCGCCGCGATTGGCGATTGCCTTGCCGTATTCCTGGTTCAGCATGGATCGGAAGACACGTTCCCCCTGGCCGCCACCGAACAATCCATCGCTCGGCACGGTCTCAAACATGTGTTCCAGCATCTGCGAAATGAATGTCGCTTCATAGTCGACTGCCGCTTCCTTCGCCTTGCGGTAATCGCCTTCCCCATCACCAAATTTGGCAACATTGTCGATCCGCGCCTTGAGCGATTGATCGCGTGCCTTGGTCGCGGTGAAGGATGCTGTTTGGTCGATTAGAAGACCTTGTCCTTGATCCAACATCACAGCACCGCAATTTCAGCTTGCAGGGCGCCGGCTGCCTTGACCGCCTGCAGGATTGTGATCATGTCGCGCGGGCCGACACCAAGTGAGTTAAGGCCGTTCACCAGTTCTTGCAGACTAACCCCGCCACCGACGATCCCAAGGCGCCGGTCAGCACCCTCATCGACCTCGACATTTGTGCGATCAACGGTCTCTGTCGTCCCGGTGTTGGAGAAGGGTTGAGGTTGAGAAACCTGTTGGGTCTCCGTCACGCGAATGGTCAGATTCCCTTGCGCGATTGCGACACGATCAACACGAACATTCTCTCCCATCACAATGACGCCGGATTGCTCGTCAATGATGATCTTGGCAACGCTATCGGGTTCGACGCGTAGCTGTTCGATATCGGTCAGCATTTCGACCACTTCACCCTGGTAGGTGTCTGGAACGACGATTGCGACCGTAGTCGGGTCAGTAACCTTGGCGGCGGCTACACCGACGAAGGCGTTGATAGCTTGCGCAATGCGGCGCGCGGTCGTGAAGTCTGGATTGCGAAGGCTTAGCCGGATCTGCTGCATGCCCGCCATATCGAAGGGGATCTCGCGTTCGATGATAGCCCCGCTGGCAATTCTGCCACTTGTGGGCACCCCTTTAATGACGGTTTCCGCAGCCCCTTGGGCGCTAAATCCACCTACGGCAATAGTCCCTTGGGCAACCGCATAAACTTCCCCATCTGCTGCTAGCATCGGGCTAACCAGAAGCGTGCCACCGAGCAGGCTTGATGAATCTCCCAGCGCCGAAACAGTGACATCGACGCGGCTGCCTTGTCTGGCAAAGGGGTGAAGGGTCGCGGTGACCATGACCGCTGCAACATTGTCGGTGCTAAGCGCAGTGTCATCTGCGTTGACACCCATCCGTTCCAGCATCCCGATCAGGCTTTCCCGGGTGAATACAGCGCTTGTCAGGGAATCTCCGGTGCCATTCAGACCGACGACCAATCCATAACCAACCAGCAAGTTGTCCCGAACCCCTTCGACATCGACGATGTCTTTGATCCTGGATTGGGCATTGGCCGGTGCGATCAGGGATAGGGCGAAGATCGCAAGCGCCATCAAACCGAAGACGGCTTGACCCAGGCGCTCAAGCTGCAGGCGACTCTTAAAGTCACGATCAGGGATGAATAGGCTCTTTAACATTTTGTATAACGTCCTTCTCTCAATTCGGACTTATGCTCTCTCGGGAGAGCCCGATGCGAGTTTCATGCCAACAAGGATATTTATGTAAGGTGCTGAAAATATTAATTTAATTCGCGCGTTTACTACGTGAGGAGATCGAAACGGGAGCGCGCGCAAACCGTCGGCAACTCTTGCCGGTTCATCTTCGTTGTTGTGTGGATTTGCGGCGCACGCAAATTGGGTTAGGCTCAAGCAGCGCCTCGTCTCGCTATGGTGCACGAAGGCGGTGTCCAGTTCCTATACATTGGCTTGGCCCATGATCCTGAAAGAGGATGTGTGATGAAGGTAGATGGCCCCCGTGGTCCCTCAAAAACAGCGGCGCCTCGAAAGGCGGCTCGGAGCGGCTCTGCTGGCTCAGCTGGATTTGCTGATGCACTCAAGGGACCGGAAGGATCTGCTGCCGGTGACGGCGAAGATTCGGTTGAGGCCGCCCATGGCGCTGCCCCGGCGACGAGCTTGGATGCGCTTCTCGCAATCCAGGGCGTGGATTCGGTTCCTGACGCGACCGAGGAAAAACGATCCGGTAACAGGGCTGCCCGGCAGTGGGGAGAGGAAATGCTGGATGGTTTGGAAGAAATTCGACGGGATCTTTTGCATGGTGCGGTGCCGCCGGATCGACTTGCGACACTTGCTCAGGTGATTGGAGAACGCAAGGCGCAGGCTGACGATCCGGGCCTTAAGGATATCTTGGGTGAGATTGAATTGCGCGCCCGTGTTGAGCTAGCGAAGCTGCGCCGGTCAGGATAGATGGCGCGGTTTTTACCCGGCTTACCAAGCATTTTGGAAGTCTTGCGTGAGGGGCTCTGACGAACCTTCAAAAATCCATCATAAAAAAAGGAGTTGTGCGCTACGACCATGCGCCCTATAAGCCCGCCCCATCAACATGTTACCACACCCTGGGAGTATGTGATGTCGCGGGAACAAGCCTCTGAGACAGAGCTTAAATCTACTGATGGTCTTACCTCGACCCTTTTGCCTCCCGATTACCGACCTTCCGAAGACGAAGACTTCATGAATCCAATGCAGCTGGAATATTTCCGGCAGAAACTATTGCATTGGAAGTCGGAATTGTTGCGAGAGTCATCTGAAACACTTGAAAGCATGCAGCAGGAAAGTCTGGCACAACCAGACTTGACCGACCGCGCTTCGATGGAAACGGATCGTGCCATTGAATTGCGAACCCGGGATCGGGAACGCAAATTGATCTCGAAGATCGACGCGGCGCTCGAACGGGTTTCTGACGGATCTTATGGCTATTGCCTTGAGACGGATGAACCGATTTCGCTTCGTCGTCTAGAAGCGCGCCCAATCGCGACGCTTAGCCTGGAGGCCCAGGAACGTCACGAACGGGATGAGCGTCTGCACCGGGACGACTAATCATTCATCAGTTTGTCTTGGCTACGGCCTGACACAGAAGAATGCGGACTAAAGGGAAGGGCCCGGCTTTTTGAAGCCGGGCCCTTCTAGGTCACGCCGCGTTTGAGAGGAGAGAGAGGAGAGAGGACGCGGGCGTAACCTTATCTCTGAAACTTGTATGAGCTCTTCTGAATTCGCTGTATCCAAATCCGTCGTTAGAACGGCATCAGGATATCAACAATCTGTGTCCCCCAGCGTGGTTGCTGGAAGTCGGTGATTTGACCACGACCACCATAGGCGAGACGCGCTTCAGCGATCTTCTCATATGTAATCGTGTTGCTTGATGAGATGTCTTGCGGGCGGATGACGCCGGCGACCAGTAATTCCCGGACCTCAAAGTTAACCCGTGTTTCCTGCTTGCCGTGAATGACTAGATTCCCGTTTGGCAGGACCTGGGTGACAATCGCGGCGACTTGCAGATTGACCGTTTCATCGCGCTCAATTGAGCCGGCCCCGGTATTTGTCGTGCTTCCGTCATAGGCCAGGATATCTGCCGGATTAACGGCTTCCGGGAGGACCGAGTTAAGGGCCCCCTCATATCCCAAAATGGAATCGACATCGACGTTTTCCGCCGTCGTTCGGCTTCTCGTCGTCGTATTCTCGAAGCTTGCATCTTCATCGATACTGATCACGACAGTCACAATGTCACCGACCTGATTGGCGCGCAGATCCTTCAGGAAAGCGCGGCTACCAGGGCGCCAGAGTGAATTTGCAAGCCGCTTTGTCGTAATCGGTTCCGGCATTGGCATGCTGACGGGCTTGTAGTCATGGGCGTGTGTTGGATTATCGATTTCCTTCAAATCCGGTTGCTGCCCCATCTCAGCGAGACGGCTGAAGGTGTTGCAGCCGGCCAGTGAAAAGGTTGCAACGCCGGCCAGGAGCAGATGCCGAAAGGCCTTTTTGGATGACGGTAGGGCTGACAGAACAAGCGCGGCCTTTTCAAATCCAGCGCGAAGACTAGCGGTCATCGTTCTCGTTACGTCGTTCATCATGATTGTCGTTTTCATCGTTGGCTCCTTTCCGAACCCACCGCGTTTCCTTTGGCGCGCGGCCACCACAACGTTCACGTCAAAACCTGCCTGCGACATTCACTTAGTTAAGCGCGAGCCTGTCACCGATATGAACGGAGACTTTGTTTGAGCCGACCACCTCTGCATCGAGAATAGCCAGACTTTGCGTGTTCTGAACTGGGATTGTCTCACCCGCAGCGCCGTTCTGCATGGCACGACCTTGGGTCGTTAACACCATTTTGGCGGTACGATAGACAACTGTGACCCGGTCCCCTTTTTTCACCAAGATTGGCGGATGGACATCGGAAGACCGGATCGGTTTTCCTGCCCGAAGTGACCGTTTGACAGCCATGCCGACGACCATGCTCGGATCAGACACGACATTCTGGCCCAGTTTGTCAGCGCGGAAGCGGATGATTTCCAGGTCTCGGTTGCGGATGACATGGCCTTTCGACAACCGCCCGACAGGGACAGCGACTTCGGCCATGCGGTGAACCCGTCCGGCGACAATAAGTTTCTCAAGGGCTCTGCCTTCTGCCGGGGCGATGACGACGCCAGAGAAACGCCCGCTTGCGCTGTCATAGCGAAACCGGTCGACCCGAATTGTCGGTTCTACGTTCATCGGCAGATGCAGGCTGGCACGCGGGTCATCCAGGATGAGTTCGATCAAGTCATCATCGCCGGTCTGATCGAACATCGAATCCCCGATGGCGCGGCTGATCGTGTCCGTATCGATGGTCCGGCTCTTGCGCGATGCCATGGCAAAGTCGTGCTTGCTGGTCGGGCGCCAATCGAGGCGATAGGCGCGAGCCAGTTTCCACAGCCAAACAGCAGTCAGTGTTGTCTCTTTGCCGGGTTTTGGGGCCCGCAGGGCGACTTTCGCACTTGCCTTGCCAGCATTCGTGAAGATATCGCCAACCCGGATAAAGTCATTATCGACCTCGACGATGGGGTTGAGCTGCACAATGCCCGGTGCGACGTCTTCGCCTTCGTCGGTGCTCTGTCGGACGGTCTCCGCATCCGTGTCTTTGCTGGCTGCTTGGACAGCACCGGCACCGAGTATTACGGCGGCGGTCTGTGCCAAAAGCAATCCAGCAAGCAGCAGGGCATATACAAGTTTCAAACGCATCATCTTTCTTCTCCCCGGTTCAGTTAGCCGGTGGGGCTTGCGATTATCTCAGGTTCGTGAGCGAGGCCATCATCTGGTCCGAGGTCTCAATCACTTTCGAGTTCATCTCATAAGCGCGCTGCGCGGTGATCAGGTTGGTGATTTCCTCGACCACGTTGACGTTTGACGTCTCCAAGAAACCCTGTTGGATCGTGCCGAAACCTGCTGAAGCAGGAACCGCTGTCGTCGCGGTGCCGGACGCCGGGCTCTCCAGATAAAGGTTATCCCCGATGGCGAGCAGGCCGGCTTCGTTGGGGAAGCGGGCGAGTTCAAGCTGGCCGAGGTTCTGTTGTGCCGTCTGCCCATCAATTGATGCCAGCACGACGCCCGAAGCGTTGATCGTAACGTCAATTGCGTTGTTGGGAACAGTCAGACCCGGCTGTACTGTGAAACCATCCACGGTCACGATGTCGCCGTCATTGTCGAGCTGGAAGGAACCGGCTCGCGTATAGGCGGTCTGGCCATTTGGCAGCAAAATCTGGAAAAACCCTTCGCCGTTGATCGCAACGTCTAATGGGTTTTCAGTCAAGGTCAGGTTTCCCTGCTCGCTGATCCGGTAGACCGCCGCGGTTTTAACCCCGAGGCCGACCTGCACGCCGACTGGAACGACGGTTCCTGCGTCTGAGCTGTCCGAGCCGACACGTCTCTGGTTCTGATACAACAGATCCTGGAACTCTACCCTGCGGCGTTGGAAGCCGGTGGTGTTCATGTTGGCGATGTTGTGCGAGATGACCTCGACGTTCAGCTGTTGCGCCAACATCCCCGTTGCGCCGATGCTTAGTGATCGCATGGTTTTTCTCTCCTTACTTTCATCTGGACAATGCCATCAAATCTTCAGTAACCCGGATGCCATGGGGCGTTTTTAAGCGCCTGCCTGCTTGCCGAGGGTTCGGATCATCTGTTTGACCCGATCGTCTTCTTGTTGAATGAATTTCCCGACACTCTGGTGAGAGCGCATGATTTTCATCATCCGCGTCAGTTCCAGGATCGGTTCGACATTCGAGCTTTCGATCATGCCCTGGGCGACAGTCGGGTTCCCGACATCAACCGGAGTCTGATCTTCTTCGGCACGATAGAGGCCGTTCGCCCCTTTCTTCAGTCGTTGTTCATCTTCGAAACTAACGACACGCAGTTTGCCGATAATACCATCCCCAGCTGTCGAGACTGTCCCGTCGCTAGCGATGCTGATTTCACCGGCTTCCGGTGAGACTTGAATTGGACCCGCATCGCTGAGAACAGTACTGCCCGAGCCAGTTACGATCTGACCCTGCGCGTCCAGTTGGAAGCGACCGTGGCGGGTAAAGCGTTCACCAAGCGGCGTGTCGATTACGAAGTAACCTTCGCCATTGATTGCCAGGTCCAGCGGGTTGCCGGTCGACTTCAATGGGCCTTCCGAAAGATCGCGGGCCTGACCAACATCCTGAACAAAGGACAGCTCTTCGCGAAATTCCGGCTTCGTGATGAATTCACGGAAAATCATTCGCTCCGCCTTGTAGGCAGGGGTCTCCGCGTTGGCGATGTTATGCGCGACGATATCCATCTCGCGGCGCAATCCCATCTGTCGGGACAAAGCGATATAGGTTGTTGATTCCATGGGCGTTATGCCCCCTCTCTCAGTCTTCTCTGGAGCGTGGCCGACCAATCCCGTTCTCCGAAATCACGGAGCGTCATATAGTCTGAATGAACACGCTTTATTCTCTCTCAACCGGAATACAGCAATCGCCGTGCCACTTTTAAAAAACATGTGAAAACAATATGTTACGAGATGTTTTCTGGTTTGTAACTTGTCGCGCAACAACGGAATTGGTCGTAAACTCACGGATTAGGGCGGTAAGCTCTACCCTTCGGAGGCAATAACGACCGGGCAAAAAGCGAGAAGGGTTGGGGAGGCAATCCGCTTTCGGTTTGCGCGCTGGGCCCGAATCCTGCTCAATTCGGGCTGTACATAGTATATTTAAGCCGCGCGACGGGCGGCTTGGGCGTTACCTGACAAGGGGCGCTACCTGATCTGGGACGTGACCTGGTAGGGGACGTAACCTGGAAAGGGCTGCGTTCCTAAGATGCGCGGGAACTGGTAAAACGCGAAGACTGTTAATACGCGAGGACTGGGATGAGCGAAGAAGCTGCAGAAGGCGCTGAAGAGGGCGGTAAGAAAAAGGTCAGCGGCAAGAAACTGATCTTGCTGATCGTTTTGCCATTGCTGTTGATTGGCGGTGGCGTGGGGGCCGCGCTTGTTTTGGGGCTCATTCCTGGTGTCGGCGGTGAAGAGGAGCATGCGGAGGAGCATGCTGAAGAAGAAGCGGCGCCTGAAGTTGATGTGCCCGGGTATTATATGCCGCTCGATGAAATCCGCGCCAATCTTCGCGGTCCTGGCGGGAAGACCAAATTTCTGAAGCTTCAGATTACGCTGGAATTGGAAGATCCCATTCATGAGGCAGCGATCAACCAAGCCATCCCGCGTATCAAGGATAGCTTCCTGGCCTTTTTGCGAGAGTTAAGGGTTGAGGAGTTGGAAGGCAGTCAGGGCTTCTATCGGGTGACGGAAGAATTGCTTGCGCGGGTTAATAAATCAGTATCTCCAATTAAAGTACGAAACGTCTTGGTTACCGATATGTTGGTGCAGTAGGGGCGGTCGGGGTTGTTGGCCTTGTGGCACTAACGCTGACTTGGCCCCGAACTTGCTTTTAATCTCGACATAGTCTTAACGGGCCGGCTGTGCCTATGTGCAGCGATGGGCGAGTAGCGGAATTTCGAGATGGCGGATGAAGAAGTAGATCAGGACGCAATGGCCGATGAATGGGCGGCTATGGCAGATGAAGAGGTTGGTGCCGGCGCTGACGGTGCAGATGACCTTGCGGCTGAATGGGCCGCGATGGCGGAAGATGGCGAAGATCCCGGCGCCGGTGCTGCTGCCCGTGTTCTGAACCAGGATGAGATTGATAGCCTGCTTGGTTTCCAAGAAGGCGGTGACGGGGACGAAGAGCGCTCCGGCATTGAGGCAATTATCGATTCAGGCATGGTGTCGTATGAACGCCTGCCGATGTTGGAGATTGTCTATGACCGTCTGGTCAGAATGATGTCGACCAGCCTTCGTAACTTCACATCGGATAACGTTGAAGTCTCGCTCGACAACATCACCTCTATCCGTTTTGGCGATTATCTGAATTCCATCCCATTGCCGGCGATGCTGACCGTTTTCAAGGCGGAGGAATGGGATAACTTCGGCCTGATTACGATTGATTCTTCCTTGATCTACTCGATCGTCGATGTGCTGCTTGGCGGGCGTCGGGGAACGGCAGCAATGCGTATTGAAGGCCGGCCTTATACGACAATTGAAAGAAATCTGGTTGAGCGGATGATCCAAGTCGTCCTCGCCGATTTGTCTGCCGCTTTCGATCCCTTGTCCTCGGTTACGATGCGCTTTGATCGTCTTGAGACTAACCCGAGATTTGCGACAATTGCGCGTCCGGCGAACGCCGCCATTCTTGCTCGCCTGCGGATTGATATGGAAGATCGCGGTGGGCGTTTGGAACTTCTACTGCCCTACGCAACGCTCGAACCGGTCCGCGAACTCCTCCTGCAAATGTTCATGGGGGAGAAGTTTGGGCGAGATTCGATCTGGGAGAACCACCTGGCGACAGAATTGTGGTTTACGGATGTTGATATCGAGGTTGTCCTTGATGAATTCAGCCGATCACTTGGTGAAGTGCTGAATTGGGAGAAGGGAACCTTCTTGCCGCTGACGGCCACGAATGAAAGTCCGGTTTCCTTGCGGTGCGGCAATATTCCGATGTTCTCCGGCAGCATGGGGCGGAAGGGCGGCAATATCGCCGTGAAGATCGAAGAGCGTATAGACGTCGATTAAGGATCGCTGCATGGCGAGCACTCGACGAATGCAGCGAATCCGGCGTAAACTTGGTCGAGTAAGACCCATTTGTAACTTGAAGCTGTTGCGGCTTCATGTGCTTTAGATATTTTGTACGTTGCTCGCATGCTGGTCATGGTCATCGCTTAACAGAGCCGTCTAGGCTTTCAGTATTTCACGATGGCAATGGTAAATGGCACGCAAGCCGACTTAACCTCGAACTTTGGATTGGCCGGATCCGACCATGGAAGCCTTTTCGATATCAACGTTTCTCGACATCCTTATGGTGCTTCTTCTGGCGGCAGTGTTGGCCTATGGGGTGCGGCTGAACCGGAACCTGTCTGTTGTGCGTTCTGGACGTGAGGAACTGCAGAAGTTGCTTCAGGACTTCACATCCGCCACGGAACGCGCGGAAAAAGCGCTTTCCGAGCTTAAGTCCGGAACCGGTGCGCAAGCGGAAGTCATGGCTGCAACCACGACAAAAGCACAAACAATTGCCGATGATCTCGAATTTCTAATTCGTCGCGGGGAAACACTGGCCGACGGCTTGGAGGCTGCTGTGAAACGGGGCGGGGCACCGCGATCACCCGCAGGTGGGATGCCTCGTTCATCTGGTTCGCAATTGCCTGATGGGCCATCGCTTTCGATGTCGACTGAATCAGAGCCACGGTCCGAGACTGACTCTGGGGAACCCTCCTTAGACGAAAAGCGTGAACAGGCGAGGGCTAAATCCAAGTCTGAGCTTCTTAAGGCTTTGCAAGGCATGCGGTGAACCGCTAAGGGCTTGGCTGCGCGGATTGAACAAGGCACGCCCTTTCCGTTGGCCATTAAGATGGAGCGATTGTATGTCGCGGTTAAGATTGTTCCCGATTGTCCTTTTTGCGGCAGCATTATTGCTGAGTGTTAAACTCGGCGATATTTGGTCATTCTGGGATGGTAGTGATTCGCGAACCTCCAGCCCGGCACCCGTCGTGGCACAAGTAGCCCCTGTGCAGGCACAAGATAGTGATGAGGCGTCGTCGGAAGACAGTGACGGTGCCGAAGATGACCCATTGGCGGGCGTCCCGGAAGAACTTGGCGATGATTTCACGCCGATGGAGCTGGAAGAGAAAGAGGCGCCTGAGATTCTTGGCGGCGACGATGTCTCCCCTGCCGAAATGCGGCTGATCCATGACTTGTCAGCGCGTCGTGCATTGTTGGTGGAGCGCGAGCAGCGGCTTGATGAACGCGATGCTGTTCTGGCTGCTGCGGCGCTGAAGCTCGAGGAAAAACAGCAGCAACTTCAAATTCTTAAGCAGGAAATTGAGGATTTGATTAAGAAATTTGACAGTATCCAGGACGAACAAACGAGTGCGCTGCGAGAAACATATGAGAAGATGAAGCCAAAATCGGCTGCTGCCATTTTTAATGACTTGGATTTGGAAACAACGATGAGTGTTGTCCGGGGAATCGCACCACGGCGACTTGCGCCAATTCTTCAATCGATGGATCCGGAGCGGGCTCGTGTCGTCACACAGGAGCTCAATCGTAGAGAGTCGCTCCCAGACGTCCCGCAATAGGGCCCCGCAATAGGGGATTGTCGATCTAGATCCGGTCGACCAAATTTGTTCTTATAAATTCAATATCCACAATTCTGTTAAGCTTGTGGAAACCTTTTGCCGGTTATAAACCTGACACGATATGGCGTAGGCAGTTACCTCGTTGGGCTGCCTCGCCCCCATTGTGGACGCATTGTGATCGCGGTGCGACGTTAGAAACTGTTCTCTGCCTAGTGACGGTGCTTAGACCGAGGTTGAGAGATAAAAGACGGAGATTTTCTATGGCCGTTGACATGAATATGGATGTCCTGATTGTCGATGACTACAAAACCATGCTGCGGATTATCCGCAATCTATTGAAGCAGATCGGGTTCAATAATGTCGACGAAGCCAGTGACGGTGGTGAAGCGCTGGGGAAGATGAAGGAAAAGAAATACGGGCTCGTAATCTCTGATTGGAACATGGAGCCCATGACGGGGATCCAATTGCTCCGTGAAGTCCGTGCGGATGAAGAACTTCAAAACACTGCATTCATCATGATCACGGCGGAAAGTAAGACGGAAAACGTCATTGCTGCGAAAGAAGCTGGTGTTAGCAACTACATTGTTAAGCCTTTCAATGCAGCAACGTTGAAAGCCAAGTTAACCAGCGTGTTAGGCCCCTTCTAACTGGTTGCGCATGCTTGTTGACGACTGCAAGGGCAAACGCGGCATTTTTATCGTATCGTCTGATGGGGTGCCATTTGGTGATGCGCCATCTGACCTTGTTTCGTTTGCCTATGGCTGTGCAAAAATAACGAACATGCAGGCAGAGAAAGGCCTGAAATTGTTGAGGGCATAAATGGTTTTTTAACCAAATACCGGCAGATTGGGTGAAGCTTTACAGAGAGCCTTAGCACTACCCAATCTAAAGGCGATGCGTTTGTTGAGAGTAAGTCGTTGGGTGGGAACCTAAGAGCGCAATATGCGCAGCAGATATTCAACCGCTATGGCGGCTGTGATGAAGGAATTGGAGAACGACAATGAACAATCAGGTACCTCCGCAAGGTGATGGTGTGAGCGCTGGGTCCAGTGCAATGGATTTGGCCGATCGATCTCGTGAGACATCACCGCCGGTTAGTCTTGCAAATCCCCCGAGCGCGCCAAGTGCGCCTGCTGCAGATCGGGATACGCAGGCAGTCATCACGGCGATTAACCGGTCGCAAGCGGTGATTGAGTTCAATTTGGATGGCACGATCATCACGGCCAATGATTTGTTCTGCGGCGCTATGGGCTACACGCTTGGTGAGATTCAAGGCAAGCACCACCGTATCTTTGTCGATCCGAGCTATGCCGAAAGCCCAGAATACAAATCGTTCTGGGCCGATTTGAACGGGGGGCAGTTTTCCTCTGGTGAATTTCGGCGCATTGGTAAGGCCGGCAACGAGGTTTGGATCCATGGATCCTATAACCCGATCTTGGGGCCGGACGGCCGTCCGACAAAGGTCGTTAAATTTGCCAGCGATATTACAGAGCAGAAAGAGCGCGCGGCTAATTTTGAAGGTCAGGTTGAAGCCATTGGTAAATCACAGGCGGTGATCGAATTCCACCTGGATGGAACGATTATCACGGCGAATGAGCTCTTTTGCAGCGCGATGGGATACACGCTCGACGAAATCAAGGGCAAACATCACTCCATATTCGCAGAACCGGAATTCGCTGCCAGCCGTGAGTACACGGAGTTCTGGGCCAATCTGAATGACGGAAAGTTTCAGGCCGATGAGTACAAACGGATCGGTAAAGGTGGAAAAGAAGTCTGGATTCAGGCGACTTACAACCCAATCCTGAATGCGAATGGTCAGCCGTTTAAGGTCGTAAAATTTGCGACCGACGTGACGGAGCAGAAACTGGCTAACGCTGATTTTGCTGGTCAGATCGAAGCGATTGGGAAATCTCAAGCCGTGATTGAGTTTGAGTTGGACGGCACGATCATCACAGCGAATGACGGCTTCTGCAACGCGATGGGATATACGCTGAACGAGATTCAGGGTAAGCACCACTCCATCTTCGCAGAGCCGGAATTCGTTGCGAGCCATGAATATAAGCAGTTCTGGGAAGACCTGAAAGCGGGTCAATTCCAATCCGCTGAATACAAACGGATCGGCAAAGGTGGCCGGGTCGTCTGGATCCAGGCGAGTTATAACCCGATCCTCGATTTGAACAAAAAGCCGTTCAAAGTGGTCAAGTTCGCAACCGACATCACCGATCAAGTCAATGAACGGCAGCGTCGTGCGGGGATTATGGTTACGATTGATGAGGACCTTGGTGACATCACCAATCAGATTTCAACCGTGACTGAACTCGTTACCATGGCGGCAAGCGCTGCAACACAGACTTCTGGAAACGTTCAGGCGGTTGCCAGTGCTGCGGAAGAGATGTCTGCGTCCATTCGTGAAATCAGCTCGCAGGTATCGCAGGCATCGATCGTATCCCAAGATGCGGTGACGCAGACCCAACGATCGAATGATACAATTGGGTCGCTTGCGGTGGCAGCGCAAAAGATCGGCGATGTTGTCAGCTTGATTAACGATATCGCCTCACAGACCAATCTCCTCGCGCTGAACGCGACTATCGAGGCGGCTCGGGCAGGTGATGCCGGTAAGGGCTTCGCGGTTGTTGCTTCAGAGGTTAA
>SPJK01003937.1_pt1 | contig 26706 bp, 27 predicted proteins | sample 3741771 | NCBI WGS metagenome assembly SPJK01 (sample SAMN10925997, study PRJNA522277) | cold seep metagenome | isolation source: Elba SIP-enriched marine methane seep metagenome, extraction at timepoint T2 | place: Italy: coast of Elba, Mediterranean Sea
CTTGATCATTGACCTAAGGAACAATTCGGGCGGGCGCATTGAGTTTACCCGCGAGATCCTTCCTTTTGTGTTGAAAGAACAGGGTGCGGAATTCCTAAAACGCACGATTTCCTGGGAAGGCCAAACCAAAACCTATTCTATTCCCCGGCGGCGAAAAGATGCTTTCACCGGGCAGCTCTATGTCTTGGTCAATGGTGCCACTTTTTCTTCGGCCTCGGAATTGGCGCGCTACCTCAAAGAGTACGCCGGAGCCATCATCATCGGCGAAGAGGGAGGTTCGCGTTATGAAGGTTTTGCCGCCGGCTCTTCCCAAACGATCACTTTGCCGGAATCCGGTATGGAAGTCGACATCCCACGCTATCATATTCTTTTTGCTCCGTCTACTGAACAAACGACTGCTAATCGCGGGATCATTCCTGAAGTGGCGATTCAGCCTAGCCTGGATGACTTAAGGGAAGATCGCGATGTGATACTGGAGGCCGCTATTCAATTGATTCGAGAATAGTGAGGCAAGCGTTGAGTCTCTCTCTACTTCAAAATCCCTAACAACCACTCCCGGTTGATGGTACTCAAACCATCCTCGATCTTCTCCCGGATCTTGGTCAGTTTATTGGTATCATTCGTCCACTGATACTTGCGGATGCGTTTAAGGGTGCTGATAAAATTTAAGTACGCTTTCTGGTCGATCGGAATCCCCCTTGCCCGGCGGACTTTCAGTTCGAGTGCGCGCAGTCGACTTTCGAATAGATCGTGATCCGTTTCGTAGTAGATCTTCGCCAGTAAAACATCCGACATGATGCTGTAGTGAGCATCCTGGAACTGGCGGTAGGTGATGCGTTCCTCCGCTTCTTCGAGCTTGCCTTCGGCAAATAACAGATCGGCTCGGCTCAGGTTGTGAAACTCCAGCGGATAGCGGGTACCCATAATCCGCTCGGGCGGGTAATCATCCAAAACTTGATGTGCCCAAGTGTACTCCTTTTCCCAAATGGCCAGGTTGATTAATACGCGAAAGGTATTGGGCAGGAGTTTGCCTTCCACTTCCAGGTAGCCACCCTCGAAATGTTCTTGCAGCAGTCGGTACAGGCGGCTACGAATCTGGGTCTCACCTTTTAGTCGATAGCTTCGTCCTACGAAATAACGATAGATGGCTAGTAGGTTGCGGTATTGTAATGGCGGCACCTCCTGCTCCGATTGAGGTAAGCGCTCCGAAAATGCCACAAACAACCCCTCATCTTGCGGGTTTTGCAATACTTGGTTGGCTAGAAAATATAGATCACCAACCGGAGATTGATAGGCCTTATGGTTGGGGTAATCTGCCAGCAGGTGATCCAACAAGGGGTCTTTCGGCAAGCTCATATCGGGCCGCCTTATCTTTTTGAACAGCAGCGTAAAGCCTAGCTCCAACTTGCGAGTAATGAAGGTCTTGTTCAGGTAATCATTCACTTGCCCTACATTGTCGTCCTCCGCCTGTGGGTTATGATGGCTGATGAAAGCCGCTACTTCCTCTTCCAGCAGAAAGCGCTCGTAATAATCATTCTCATCATAGGGTGTTCGCTTTTCCCACTGCTTGCGGTAGGTCTTAATCGCTTGCCAAAACCGCTCCTTCATTCCCAGTCGCTTGTAGACTTTCGCCAGAATCAAGGGTTCACGTCGCACGAGTTCGTCAGCCTGTTATTCCTGAACCAGAAAACGAACAACCAACTTAAAAAGATCAGAGGTAAGCAAGTAGATCGTATTCTTGCTCTTAGGCTTAAAGGGCTTATCTGGGTAAAAATGGGTTTGCAGGGCCTCTTTACTCAGTGCAGAGGACTCTGGATCTAGCCCATCTTCCAATAACAAATTCAGTAGTTTCTGAACTGCATCCGCATTGTAACCGCCATTGTGATAGGGTGAGGCTGCAAAGAGTAATAAGCGCTTTTGTTGGCGCTCAGGCAGCACTTGCAATAGTTCAAGTAATCTTTGATGTGGCATCTAGTGGGAATGTGGCAAATCAAGATCGCAGAAATTCTGCAAAACATGAGCGAAAAATGATTGACTTAACCCTTTAACTTTGTCTATTGAACCATAAGAGCCTGTTAGAGGAGCAGAATTAGCTGGGTATTGTGCCGCTTTTCTCCGTTGAATTAAACTCCCCAACAGCGTCGAAATCAGTAAAACAAACCAGACTTAGCAACCATGGACAGAACCAAACACTTGCTACTTTTCGTATTGACATTGATCATCTTAACTCCTTTCACCTCCTTTTCGCAGTTAGAATGTGCATTGCCGCCACCAGACGAAATCTGGGCCAATGACATCACCAATGACCACCTGGATATTGCCTGGAATAGCGTGGCAGAAGCCGTGTATTATCGAGTAGAGGTGGTCGATTATAACACACAGGAAACCCTACTACTGTTTGATACTGAGGAGAACTTCCTGTTCCTCAGTCTAGCATTACCCAATGAAATAGTTATTGCTGTAAGTGCGGCAGGTTGCTGGGAAGGAAACCCTGGTGGTTCGCGGATATTCGGCTGGCCACCTAATGGTGGCATCGCTTTTGACGATGTGATACTAGAACGGGAATCTCCTACTGACCCCAATTATGAATACACTCACTGTAGTTGCTTGGCCTACACCAAAGCAGATCCCAATAGCAACAATGGCCTACACACTATAACCAACCTCCATACTCAGTTTGTTGACCGGACCCGCTTTCGAGTGACAAATTTTCTACAGAGCAACACCTATGGTGCTTTTGCCATGGACAACCCCCATTTATCGCAACTAGGCAACCTTACCAGTAATACCACTTTCAGCTCTGTCAATAGCTCCCAATTATCCGGCACCGCCACCGGTGCATCCAGTAGTTACTTTGATGCTACCTACCTCAGCCAAGGAATAGCCACCGTTGCGACGGCAGGGGCTGAATCGGCGGGAGTAGATGCATCGCGCTGCTTTTGCCGGACAGCTCGCGGAGCGGTTAGCTATTTCACGGCTACCGAAGGTGACAATGACATTGAACTACGTGATCGCGAAAGCAATTTAGTGGCCGGGGTATTCCCAAATCCGGCTCGCGAACTAGTACAAATCAACTTACCGGCTTCCGGTCAAGTACAGATCATCGACCTCAGCGGCCGCATTTGGTGGCACCAGGAAGCAGCAAAACGCTTTAACCTAGACATCTCTGCGTGGCCGGCTGGACAATTTTGGGTCCGTTATTCCGGAACCGCTGAAACGGCGACCTACCGCTTCACAAAGCAATAGTCAAAACGCGCTCTTTCCAAAAAGCCTCTGTTCCCCAGGAACGGAGGCTTTTGTCTTTGATGCTCTAAGTCAGACTTGTTGTGACCTAGCTTCACCAAATATGTACCTGTTACAAAGGCCTGTAGCTAGTCTTCTAAGTCCGCCTATCGTCCTTATGGCACAAGCACCAAATCTTCAATAGTCGTTTATTGCTGACCGAAGAGGCTTTGGCTCCGCCCATCACGGAGTAGGAGCGAAGCTACCGCAAAGCAGCCACGCCAGGAAACCACTTCGCGTCATGTATAGTTGATTTATTTTTTCTCTTAGGCAACACCTGTTAACAGAAAATGCGCTTCAAGTGCGATTTTTTCGGCTGGCCAAGCCCCCCAACTGTGTCATCGTAATCAATACAAAAAGCATTCTCCTGTCGCTCTTGTGATCGATAAAGGAACGACTGCAAGAATCGTCGGAGAACAAAATCAAGAGACATGATGACCAAGATGAAATTAGTTGGTATAGCCCTACTTAGTACGGCATTTCTGTTTTTTACATCCTGTGAAAAAGAGCAGCTTCCCACCCCAAACAATGAACACACCGAAGCGCCAAGCACCGTCAACTCACGAAGTAGCGGAGCGATTACCTATGCCGTAACAGCTTACCGGCCAGGCAACCCTGCTGAAATCTACACCATTGATGCTATTAACGGAGATATCTCGCCCAATCATCCATCAGTTCCCGTCACCTCACCTAGTGGCATACCGATCGAAAATGTAACCGGTATTACCCGTATCCAGGCATTGGCGAACCCTGCTCATCCAGAACCATTCTTTGTGATTTCACTAGGCGACAATTCGTTGATCCCCGGTTTGCCGGGTAATTTCTCCAACAACGTTTGGGAAGTCGACATCAATACCGGTCAGATCATCGCCTTATTTAAGAACACCCAGCGGCCTATTACCGACATCTGTGCGGCCGACTTTTCACTCCCTTATTGGTATCCGAACGCATGCCAGGCTACCGGTTACTACGTGACTGGGATGGGGATGGTTGGTATCGAACGCGATCCACGGGGTAACGACTACCATCTGGTTTATTTCGATTCCTATGATAATTGCCCGCCTTACACCGCCAATTTTGATCCGTTCAACATCCCGATCAAGAACCTGGCTCACCACGAGATTCCACAGGGACTAACTTGGGTTCGTGACTACGGGAGCGGTTGCAGCTTCCCAGGTGGGATGCTTGAAGACGCTTTAACCTGGTACGACCAGTTTAATGTGGCACACCCCAGCAATATTGCCCTTGTACTGACTACCTACGACCCTACTCAGCAGGAGTACAAAAGCTACTCCCTTGTATTTAATCAGACTAATCCCACCAATCTGTCAGTAGAGGCTATTGCCAGTCCAAACAACCCAATTCTCCCAGCGGCCGCACCTACTTTATTAACCGAATTTTCCCTGGGCTGGGTCTCCGATGAGTGGACCAACCAACCAGGAAACATGCTGATGGGAGGAAATTTGCATCAGTTTCCGATGCCGAATACTTTTCATGAGTTCTATGATTACTGTAACCCAATGCTCCAAAACGGCAACCCCACGCCAAACTCTATTCCTGATGAGGTAGCAGATTTTGTTTCCGTTCCCTACGACATCTGGTAGTCGAACACGGTATTCAGTCGTCCTTTTCGATCCTCTGGTTCTATACCCAGCACGGAGTGGTGGGGGAAAATTATCACGCAATTAGAGTTGTTGCCGGCAAGGCGGTAAACGTAGACACAGCCTGAGCTGTGGCGAGGATTGTCAACACAGCTGGCGCCAACAATAGCCAATGAGAAATTCCCAAATCATTTCGAAATGGTTCTAACTCAAAGAGGCCCTTTACCAGATGGTAAAAGGGCCTCCTTTTGTTGTGTTTTGAGTCGAAGGGCAATGAGCTAAACTAACGTGAGGTTGCCGTAAGGCAATCCGAACGATAAAAGTATCGGCTTGGCACCGCGAAGCAGCCACGAAGTGAACCCTCACGGTATCAGGCACTCCTGCCTACCTAGCGGTACGGCAGGCAGGCAGTACCGTGAGGCTGGGGGCGTAACGTATTGATTATCACCGACCTAAACCTCAGCCTCACGTTAAACTATGCCCTACCCGATTGCATCAACATCGCCATTACAGTGTTGTTAAACCCATCCTGTTCGAGCAAGTCCTCCAAGGTCATGTGCATCCGGTAGCGCCAATAGTGCTGGGCGATGGCCGGCACATTGATGCGCTCCTCTTCTGCATTGGGCCGGCGCAGGATACCGTCAATGGCTAATAGATCTTGCAGCGGGAACACTGTCCACATGGTTGGCCAGTACAAATGCTGCGCGATGATGGCTTGCGCAAGCTCCGGGCTACAGCTGGCTGGTGCCGATCCTGGCAAACCGAGCTCTTGGCTGTAAAAGCGCTGGCGGCGCTCGGCCGTCTCTTCTTCCCACCAAAGGCGGATGGGCGACATGTCATGCGTCGACGGGCTACAAACTGACCAATACGGAATATCAGCGCGTTGCAAAAATTCGGTTTCCGGGTTTTTCGACATGCGCTGAATCTCCAGACTGAGGATTCCCAGGTCCTTCATCACTTCCGGCACGCAAGCCGGTACCATCCCAAGGTCTTCTCCACAGATCAGCATATTAGTCGCTTCCTTCATGGCGGGCAACTTGGTTCGGCCTTGTTCCTCCCAAAAATCTTCTTGTCGTTGGTAGAAGTAATTGTCGTGCAACTCCTTCAAGCGCCACTGGGTGGTGCTATCCAACATATGGAAGGATGGTGTCTTATGCAATTCGATTCGGGGGTGGAATTCGGTGTCCTTACTTCCCGGCACTGGGAACAAAAGGACATTGCTGATCAGCGAGAACAGTCCCTGTTCCAGGTGGCGGTGCGCTTCGGGGAGCGATTGTCGGATCGCCCGTTGGTTGGCAAAGCCTTCCTTCATGGCGAAGCGATCGGCACCGATTGGGGTGAGGTAAGTCTCCTTAACCATTTGCGCTTCTTCGCCAAACAGGTAGTCCACCAAGCCACTGTCGATATAGGGCTCGCAAAAACGAGCGATATCGAATTTGATCCCCCGTTCACGTAGTTCGGAAACGTGAATGGGCAAAGCGGGATTGAAGGCTCCCATAATTCCCTCGACCTGATCGAGCGGTACTTGCCAGATGCGGAAGAACCCAAGGATATGATCGATGCGGAAGGAATCGAAGTAGCGACTGAGTTGGGTGAAGCGGTTCTTCCACCAGGCGTAACCGTCGCGGGCCATTTCTTCCCAATCGTAAGTCGGAAAACCCCAATTTTGGCCGGCCGTCGCAAAGTCGTCCGGTGGCGCTCCGGATTGGCCGTTCATATTGTAGAGGTGAGGCGCTACCCAGGCATCGACACTATGGCGGTAGATACCGATCGGGATATCCCCTTTCAGCACGATGCCTTTCTTGCGGGCATACTCGGCAGCCTCCTGCAACTGTTTATCCAGATGAAACTGGAGGTAGCAGTAAAACTGAATGCTGTCGTAAGCCGGGCTACCTTTGCGTGCTAGTTTGGCAATCGCCTTTTCGTCATAAGCATTGTGGGTGGCCCATCCGGTATAATTGGCGCTGCTATTCTCATCGCGTAGATAGCTGAAGGCGGCATAGGGTAGCAACCAGTGCTTACTCTCCTGGTAGAAGCTTTTGAACGCCTTACTTGCAAGTACCTCCTATTGCACCTTATCGAATACCTTGCGGGCATAGGCCAACTTAAACTCCATCACCGCCTCGTAATCGACTTCTGGCTGCGCATTAAGCGCTTTTCGTTTCTTGGTGAGAGTGGCCTTATTGATGGTTTTTTCCAGCGCTTCCACATTCAAAAACAATGGATGTAGCGCGAATACGGAAATCGCGGCATAGGGGTAAGAGTCGACCCAGGTCTTGGTGGCCGTGGTATCGTTTACCGGCAGGATTTGCACCATCCGCATCCCAACGCGCTCCGCCCAGTCTACCAGTGCTTTGATGTCGGTGAACTCGCCCGTGCCGAGGCTTTTTTTGGTGCGAAGTGAAAACACAGGCATGGCCACGCCTGCTCCTTTCCACAAACCTCTGGGGTGTCGGAAGGACTCATCAGTTCGCCAGACAACCTCCTGCGCATCGGGAAGATCCAGGACACGATTTTCGCCCTTCTCCCATACCGTTTGATTGTTGGTAGTATCTACCAATAGGTATTTGTACTCGATCGCTTGCCAAGGGTAAGCGAGAACACTTCCGCGCCAAATCGGATAGTCATCATTGCCTAATACTAGTGCATTCTCTGCCGACCATTCTCCTAGTCCTGGCAGATTACCAACGATACGCAACTGTTGGGTAGGAAGTACTCGAACATTGGGCAAAGCGAAGTGCACCCGTATCATTCCCTCTTTCTTGCGGACAGTCGGCGCTTTAATCGAATTCGAGGGATTAAAAATCACTTCCTCAAAAGCCGAAGCGCGCAGGGCGTTTTCAGGTTCGAAAGCGCTACGCCAATTATCGTAGAAAGCCATCGACTGCACTTTCGGCAAGCGGTGAGTTCGCGACGCACCGAATTCCTGCTGTACCAGGCCTCCATGATCATTTAGGATGCAGTATTGGTATTCCAACACGCTGGGCACTTTTTCACAGTCGACCGTCCCGGCCCAGTGCCCATCCTCTGCGTATTGTAATCGAAATTCCTCTTGCCCCTTCAGATTGGTTTTTACAGCGACTTGCTGGCCCCAACTCGTCCGGTAATGGATGTTGAATTGTAGTTGCATAGATAAGACGATCCTTAGATACTGGGTTAGTGGCGCTAAGATAGGAAGTTCCCCCTGGTTTGCTGCTAAGCGGTAGGGGCTCACTTCTGGAAAAAGAGAATAAAAAACCGGTCGGCATCACCTCCGACCGGCTCATCACTTCTGCTCAAGACCTATTACTCATTCTTTAGTTAGGCATAGTGATCAATTGGAATCAGCTAGCACTAGGCCGTCACTGTGTTTTCTTCTTTTCGCATTTCCATGAATTTGTTCAATAGGCCGGGCAATTGCTCGAAGGCGGTACTTAAGGCACCAGGGTTCTTCGTAGAGATGAAGGAGATTTCTTCTCCTTTCGTTACCAAGAAACCGATGGGGTCGATGCCGATACCCGCACCAGCACCACCGCCTTCACCATGTGCACGTTTTTCGTCGGTACCTTCACCCAGGCCAGCTCCAAATCCTAAGCCAACACGGATGACGGGTACACAGCTAAATTCGCCTAAGGTGAAAGCATCACCAATAACCGTTTCGGTCTTTGCTTCATCCTGTAAGAAAGTAGTAATGCGAGGTAGTAACTCATCTAAATGTGTTTGCATGACGGTTCTTTTATGAGGTTAGGAAATACACGGGTTTCAAGTATTTATTTAGCCGGAATTTAAAATCCAAACATTGCCCAAAGCACCCGATACGCCCGATTTTCAACTTGCAATTGGAGTCTTTGGCGCCCCATAAAATTGATGTACACGGGCCAACCCTTCGACTGTAGGTAAGTCGAGATCGGAAACAAGTAGGCGTTGAGCACATAATCGTCGGTGTCGATGAGCAGAAAAAGACGCCGGATTTTGAAGGTCCGCAATAGTTTCAGCCACTTTCGTAGCGAAAGTCTGCGTTTCGGTTTGCGCGTCGTTACCGCTTGGTCCGGCGTCGCTACGGGTTCTTCTTCTTTCTTCTTCTTGAACAGAGAGGTGATTGGCCATTTTTTTCGCCACCGCCCTAGTCGCAGTTGCACGCCTGGGTCGGCGAGGTGTTCACTAGAAAGCCGGATATCCACCCATCGGCCAATATGGAGTCCGTACCACCCTTTGACAGAATCTATCTCCAGAATCACCGGCACCCATAGTAAGTAGGCTAGGCAGATTAAGAGAAACAGACTCAGTAAGATCAGCACTAACATAGCTCCCTGTTTTGGCAGGAATAAGGTGCAACTTAAGCAAGAAGCAAGTACTGATTCCAGTCACCAATCCGCATGATTTTTGCCAGGTATTACAAGCTATTTGAGCCTACCCAGCGAACAGGCTCTTCCACGGAATTACAAAGGGTAAAATGGCGACCCAAAGGAGGAAGAAAGCAGCCATTGAACGCGGAAATTCCTGCCCGTGAAGCAATGCTGGCAAGGCAGCGAATAACAACCAGGAGGACTTGTAGATGAACTGAAATAAAAAGACCAGGCTCATCGACCGTGGGTAGAATAAACCTAGCACAGAAAGCAGAAAGATGGCGCCCCATAAAGCACCGACCAGCCGGATGGCTTCCGAGTACGCGAAATCGCCGGTAAAAACAGCATGAACCGCTACTCGCGGAAAGAACAAGCTAGTGATACTGATCCAGCCGGCAAGCGGAATATTGGCCGCGTAGATGAGCTTCATAAGGGCAAGCGAGGGCATAATGAAGATATATTGTGAAGGCAGACGTGGGGTAAAACAAGGCGACAACAAAGTTGTTTTTACTATTTTTTAGTTTATTTTAATTTTTTACCAACATTTACTATCTTTATTGCGAAGCAAAAGAGGAATCCCCTCCTCTAGTTGATCGGCTTCTCGTTGGTACATTCCCTTACTGGATCAGGTAAGGATTTTCTAGTCGCTTTTTATTTGCCTGGTTGTTTGCTACTGCTTGTAGTAAGCAATGGTGGTGGTTTGCCCAAGCTGACCATTAGGTTGGCGAGGTGCCGGTGCCTGGGACAGAGGGTGGGCCCCTCCCTTTTGGGCCTGCTCTGCTCTTCTGCCTCCCTACCCTACCTTCACCTATTGGTAAAACACGAGCAATCAACTATCTTGAAGCACTTCAATTGCCACATCAAACCCACACGTCCATGTTTACTCGCTTAGTAGTTCTACTTTGTTTGCCCATTCTTTCCTTCTCTCAATCCAATGTAAAAGCCCTGGTAGGCGGCACACTTATTGATGGTTTTGGCGGCGTGCCCGTGCAAAACAGTGTCATCCTGGTGGAGGGCGACCGCATTACGGCCGTAGGACAGCTAGGTGAACTGGCTATTCCCGAAGGTGCCGAAATCATTTCTACGGAAGGGATGAGTGTACTGCCCGGCTTATGGGATATGCACGTTCATCTTATGATCAATGGCCATGCCGATTATGCCCATTGGGATACTGCCTATATCGATGTGCTGGCCGATATTATCATGCCATCTTCTGCTCATCAATTGTTGCAGGCGGGGGTCACCAGCGCACGCGACCTGGGGGCTCCTCTCGATGCCAGCATTGAGGTACGTGACCGCATTAACAGCGGGGAGATTCCCGGCCCAACGATGTATATGAGCGGTCCCTTTATCCAGCATGAACCCTATCCGGGCACCGAAGCCTTCCGCTGGGGCGTAGACGGCTCCGATGATGCCCGGGCCAAAGTACGTCGCCTTGCCGGCGCTGGCGTCGATTGTATCAAACTCATTGATCAGGATCAGATGACCATGGAGGAAATCCACGCTGTGGTAGAAGAGGCTCATGCGCACAACCTTACCGTAGTAGCCCATGGACATCGCCCGTAGGAAATTCGTCGTGGCATCACGGCTGGGGTCGATTGCTTCGAACATACCGGGCTGTCTTCAGCCCCAGCTTACCCAGATGATGTGATGGAAATGATCAAGGAGCGCACCGCCCAAATGAATCTCGGCCCACTCTACTGGACACCAACCGTTGAAGGCCTCTACAATTACGAATACGTGCGCGACAATCCTGAGAAACTAGATAACGATTGCTGGCACCTGGGCCTGCCCGAAGAGATCATTGCCGATATCGAACAATCGATCCAGACACCTGGTCGCCTCCCCTATTTCCAGCTGACGCCAATCCGGCGCCCTACGCTTCAGAATAAAATCAATCAACTTATGGAGGCTGGTGTTGTACTAATGATTGGTACCGACAGCGGTATCCCCATGAAATTTCATTGCCAAAGCACCTGGAATGAACTAGATGTCTGGGTCAATGAATTCGACATCGATCCCATGTATGCAATCCGTGGCGCCACCTACTGGCCTTCTAAGCTGATGGGCGTCGATGGAGAATACGGCACCATTTCGGAAGGCAAATACGCCGATATTATTGCGGTAAAAGGCGACGTGCTCCGCTATATCAGCTTGTTACAGGATGTCGATCTAGTGATGAAACATGGTGAGATGGTGAAGGAATAATTTCACGCCAAGGCGCAAAGATCGCAACGAAAGCTTGAGGGGTCGATAATCAGTCTACTTGGCGAGCTTGGCGCAACCATTGCGCCTTGGCGTGTAAAATCTGTTGCAAAAACCGCGTCTCTTACGTTATAGCGAGCAGCTAACAAACCATTACATATGCCCAACTATCACCTGGCTCAATTGAACATCGCCCGCATGCTCGGCGAGGATATTGACGATCCCATCATGGCCGGCTTTGTCGCCCAGCTGGATGAAGTAAACGCGATTGCCGAAGCAAGCCCTGGCTTCATTTGGCGACTAACGGATGATGATAGTAACAATGCTACCGGCCTTAGCCCTTTCGACGACGACCGGATCATCGTCAACATGTCGGTTTGGGAGAGTGTCGACGCGTTGAAAGCATTTGCCTATAGCGGCCGTCACCTCGACGTCTTGCGCCAAAAGAAAGAATGGTTCGAACGCATGCGGGATGCCTTCATGGTACTATGGTATGTCCCGGAAGGTCATCACCCTACCGTAGAAGAAGCGAAGGAGCGTCTCGAGCACCTGCAGGCGCAAGGTGCTAGCGAATACGCGTTTACTTTTGCTAAAGTGTTTCCTGAGCCGGAGTAGACTTTACGCCAAGGCGCCAAGAAATCGCGAAGGCCGCAATGAAGACCTCTTGGCGAACTTGGCGAGCCCTAAGCGACTTGGCGTGAAATGTTCCTTGTGAAATACCAGATTTATTCTGCCGCCGGAAAAGATCTTTTCAATCCGAGATTTCCTCCATTGCAATCCGATTCCAAATATCGAGGTAGATTTTCCAGGCACCATCTTCCTGTAAGTGCCAAACGATCACATACTTTCCACGGAAGGGATAGTTCTTGCCTTCACCATCCTGGTATACCCCTTCGTAGTAACCCCAATCGTAAGCCGTTGACCCCGTGATGGTGATTTCTTCCGGCATCACCTGATGGTGAGTCACACGACCTTCTTGATCGGCGGCGGGCGTCCAGTAGCCCAGAATTGCTTCTCTTCCGTGCAGGATATCATCACCGCCCGGGAATAGTTTAGCGTCTTCCGTATAGGCTTCGGCTACCGCTTCAAAGTCGCCAGCAACAAGGTCTGTAGAAAACTGTTTGATATTGGCCTCGATGGTGGCTAAATCGTCAGCACGCTCATTATCCTGGCTCGCTAGCGGAGAGAGGATGACGAGCATAAGCAAGGCTGAAAGCAATGTTTGAAAAGTTTGCACAGTCGGATGTTTTAATAATGAATGTCCTAAGATAAGGTAAGCTTGGAGTTTAGACTTCTGAAATGCGCTTAGTCTCTCCTCCAAGATTACGGTATTGAGTACTTAGTAGAGGGTAGAGAGACCAATTTTGAAAGCTGAATGTCTGTTCATTTCTAAGCCATCACCTCCGCACTATGCCCCGCACAGAGTGGTTGGGGGAATTTCGAAATAGGTATAAATGATTCAAAATCAGTTATTTAACATTCTGAATTGAACTAATTTATCCCATTCTCACAAAAAGACAATCTGAATAATCTATCCTGTTATTAGCAAAGCAGGGTTCCTCTTTTTCGCGTACCTTTCAGTCAGTTCAAGAACACTGGGAATACATTCCGACTATGGTGCTTCAACAATTCCCCGACCTCCGTTGGCTTCGCCGACAGGCAGCCACCAACTTCCATGATCGTCGAGATGCACAGGGGCGACTTCATGCGAAACCCGGATGGCCCAACGTGATTCTCCATACAGCCATCAAGGAAACAGAACGAACCGATATCAAAGGGCCATTTAGTCTATTCGTTAACCTTCGCGGCCACAGTACCGTCAGAGTAGAAGGCCGTGAATTAGTGGTAAAACAGGACACTTGCTGCATCACCAACCAAGGGCAATTTTATGACCTTCTTGTCCGGCGCGACGACGCGACCACCCAAACCTTCAATATTCATTTTGGAGATAGCTTGTACCAGGATGTATTTCGGGTAATAAGCCACAAAGAAAGCCAACTACTTGACAGTCCGTATGCAAACGATGCCTCGGTCTCCTGCTTTCAGGCTCGCACCCTCTGGCAAGACCCGACCATCAGAAAACACATTGAACAATTGGTCCGATTTTCAGCCAGTGAAGAGGCCACCAACACCCAGCGAGAAGAGGAATTACTAAGTGCCTGTCTGAAGCACTTACTCGGAAAAGAACTGCAGCTACAGCATGCCGCTCACGATCTAAATGCCATTAAGCGATCCACCAAGGAGGAGCTTAGGCGGAGAGTGTACCAGGCCATCGATTTTTTGCACGACACCTTCCCGCTCGAAGCTTCGCTGGACCAGCTCAGCCTGGCCGCCTGCTTGTCCAAATACCACCTCTTGCGTTCCTTCAAACAGCTTACTGGCCAAACCCCGCAACAATACCAGGCCAGTCTTCGCCTTGATAAGTCCTTGTATTTATTGCAAGACGAATCGCTTAGTCTAACGAACATCGCTGAGCAGGTCGGCTTTTCAGAACTAGCGGCCTTCAGTCGCTTTTTCCGTCGCCATCAGCGTATCAGTCCACGGCAATACCGTTGGGAAATTAGCAAGCTGGGTTAAGTGGATTCGCTACAGATTAGCTGACCTTGAGGGCCGAACCAAACACATAACAATCATGCTGGAAACTGGATTTTATCTATGGGCAATTGTGGCAGCAGCATTCCCTCTCCTTCTCTTCCGGAGAAGCGCAGCAGATCGCTCCATGACTATCCGCTACCTGAGCTTTTTATTCGCCTGGATCGCATACATCACGCTCCTGGATTACAGCGGCGTACTCGCAAGTCTCGCACTTCCCCCGAGAATTGGGATGTTTATCATTATCCCGATTGTGGTCATCATCATTCTGGCAAGCAGGAGCAATTCTTTTCAGCCCGTCTTAGCGCAAACACCACTGGTCCTGCCCGTGTTTTTGCAGTCATTTCGCATCGTCGTTGAGCTGTTGATCTATCGAGCTTTCCTGGCAGGGATACTTCCGCAACGAGCCACCTTTGAAGGACTCAATTTTGACATCATCGTAGGCTTATCGGCACCCTTGATCGCCTTCCTTGTGTGGAAAAAAAAGATCAGCCACCGAGGGCTTTTAAGCTGGAATATTTTGGCGTTAATGGTGCTAGGCCTGACCGTCTATTCGTTCATTCATACCTTCTATTTCACGGATTATGGTTTGAAAATGGAAAGCTTTGAGTTAATGCGCATGCCCTTCTTGCTATTGCCTGCGGTACTTTTGCCGATGGCTGTATTCTTACATGTATTTTCCATTCGGCAAATACTATTAGACAAACAAGGATCATAAGATCTTATTCCATGTCAGATGCAACAAAGCACCAGATTCAGTACCGGGATGCCACACCAGCTGACATCCCGCTATTGCGTCACTGGGACGAACAGCCTCACGTCATCGCGGCTTCAGATGACGACTGGCAGTGGGAAACAGAACTGCTCCGAGCCCCCGTCTGGCGCGAAATGCTGATCGCCGAATTCGACGGTAGGCCGATCGGCTTCGTACAGATCATCGACCCGGCGATGGAAGACTCGCACTACTGGGGTGACGTGCCCAATAAGCTGCGCGCCATCGATATCTGGATCGGCGAAGCGCACGACTTGGGTAAGGGTTATGGCACCACCATGATGCAACTGGCTATCGCCCGCTGCTTTGCCAACGAGGGCGTGTCTGCCATTCTCATCGATCCATTAGCAACCAATACCGATGCCATTCGCTTCTACCAGCGCCTGGGCTTTCGCTTTGTCGAGAAACGGAATTTCGATGGAGACGAGTGCATGGTGCATCGTTTGGCAAGGGAGGATTGGGCGCGAAAGTGAACTAAACAATCACTTCGCACAGTTTAAAAAGTAGTATTATCTCGCTACGAATTCCAAAGCACCCACACTATGCACATCCTCATCTACGGTACCGGCGGCGTTGGCGGTTATTTCGGCGGCCGCCTGGCTGAAGCTGGTCATCAGGTCACTTTTGTCGCTCGCGGGCAACACCTCGATGCTATGCTCACGAATGGTTTGAAAGTCCTCAGCCCTAAAGGCGATCTTCACCTCACCGATGTTCAGGCCACGGCTGATGTTAATACAGTAAAGGATGTTGACCTCGTCCTGATAGCCGTCAAGGCTTGGCAAGTGACCGGCGTAGCCGAAACGCTCAAGGCAATTATTGGCCCCAACACCATCGTCATGCCCTTGCAAAATGGCGTACTGGCCAATCAGGAATTGGTGCAGGTCCTGGGCCCGAAGCAGGTGGTCGGTGGCTTGTGTCGCATTATTAGCAAGATCGACGGCCCCGGTGTTATTCGTCACATGATGTATGAGCCGCAAGTGGTCTACGGTGAACTCGATGGTTCAGCCAGTCCCCGCATGGAGCGTCTTAGCGAAGCTTTTGCTACGGCCGATTTCGTCAGCAAACCTACTTCAGACATCCGGGCAGAGCAGTGGAAGAAATTCCTCTTCATTTGCTCGGCAGGCTTGGGTGCCGTAACGAGGGTTCCCTATGGTACCTTCCGTAGCCAGCCGGAAACCCGGCGCTTACTCAGTGGCTTATTGCAAGAGATCTATTTGCTGGCCACCGAGCAAGGCCTTGAGATGCCAGCAGATATCGTGGAGCGCACGCTGGGGGTGATTGATAGCCTCCCAGCAGCCGCTACCGCCTCTATGCAACGCGACATTATGGAGGGCCGACCTTCTGAATTACACTATCTGAATGGCAGCGTAGTGCAAATTGCCGAAGCACTGGGTGTACACGTGCCGATCAACCGGTTTATCTACCATGGCCTATTGCCGATGGAAAGGGCGGCGCGAGGGGAGAAATAGCTCGTCTTCCGTATCTTTGTCCACGAATGACAAAAACCTTCACGTATACGCAAATCGGCGAACACCATACCAATCATTGCGAAGACTATGTGCTTTCGGCAGAAATTGGTACCAACAAATTATTACTCGCAGCTATGGATGGGTGCACTATGGGCAAAGAAAGCTACTTTGCCTCTGCGCTCATTGGAAAAGTGTTGAGAAAGATTGCAAGGGATGAATTTTATAAAGAACATGCTACGCGCCAGCAACCTCCGTTAAAACCACTGCTGGAAGAGGTGCTTCGAATGCTCCATTGCAAACTGGTTGAGCTGCAAAATCAACTCCAACTTGATAAGTATGAACTGCTAAGTACACTGGTACTAGGAATTGTTGACACTACTTCTCGAGAAGGGGAGTTCCTCGTAATCGGCGATGGATTACTTTGCTTTGATGGCCAATTATTCGAATTTGATCAAGGAAATGTACCCGATTACATGGGTTATCACTTACATGAGCCTTTTGATCAATGGTTTACTACTTTAAACCAACGCCTGAGTTGTGCTGACTTACGCGATTTCAGCCTGAGTACAGATGGTGTTTTTACTTTTTCCAAGTTTTCTCAAGGCACATTCCCTGAAATCGATCCATCTACGATCATTACATTCCTGCTCAAAGACGCCATCAAACCAATGACCATACAGCTATTAAAATCCCGAGTACTGGAAATTGAAGAACGATGGGGTTTGCGGCCAGCTGATGACCTTGGAGTCATACGTGTTCTTCTCGACGTCTAGAAAATATCGCTCACTAAACATACACCAATGAAATTCCAAGGCTACGTAGATATCAAGCAACCAAAAGATAAAGTCGCGGCGCTTTTCGCTGACCCACAGCATTACGGTGAATACCAGGACGGGTTTGAAAAGAAGGAACTCATTAGCGGCGAGGCCGGACAAGAAGGGGCCATCTCCATGTATTACTACCGCTACGGCAAGCAACTTATGGAGCTTGAGGAGACCGTTACGACCAATAACCTACCTGACTCTTTCGAAGCCTACTACCACCACAAACACATGGATAACACCATGAAATGCCGCTTCACTGCGCTGGAAGAAAACCTGACGCGCTACGAGTATGAGTTTGAGTACACGCGAATGAACTGGGTCATGCCCCGGCTGATCGCCATCTTATTCCCAGGCGTGTACCGCCGGCAAGGTGAGAAGTGGATGCGGCAGTTCAAAGAGTTCGCCGAAAGGCAATAGTTCCTTGTGTTTGGCAAGCCCATTCTATACCGGCTGAAGTGGCTTGGGAAAACCCAAACCACTTTGTTGTCGGTATAGCGTATCGGTGACAGGAAGAAGACCTTAAATCGCAAGAGACCGTATGCATGCTCACTGTCTTATCCTTATCTTGTAGTATAAATCCTGGCTGATCATATCGGCCCGGCATTTTCGAATACGATACCGACTGTCTGTAATGAAACACCCCACTCTTATTGTACTCGCTATATTGATTCTGCCGAGCATCGCCCAAAGTCAAAACCTGATTCAAAATGGCAGTTTTGAATTTACCACTGGACTCATCTATACCGACCCGGTAACTTCTGTCCCTTATCTCGACTACTGGCACCGGGCTAACTTCCATGTGGCCGACCCACAATTTGAAGGCACCCCTGATCTCTTCGATGATAATAATCGCTACCCGATCTCCGATCCGCTCAACTTCTGGAACACGGCATATGGCGCCGCCGAAGGCAACTACCACATCGGCATCGCCAATCTATTCAATCGAGAAGGTTATCTAGGGCCTGAGGCCATCGGTTCTCCATTGAGCGAACCACTGGAGGCAGGAGAGTTTTACCACTTGGAGTTTTCTTTCCGAAACAAGGGCACTTCCGGTTACAATGATTTTCCGCCCATTCTGTGCCCGCCCATCGACAAGAAACAGATTGACATACTTTTTGGCCCCGATAGTCTATTAGTCACCATCGATGCCCTTAGCGAAACCAGCTACTCCAATGCTAGTCAAGTTGTTAGTCTTCGCACGGAAGAAATGGCTTCGCATTTCCAGGAAAGGTGGCAGCGCATCGGTACTTGTTTTCAAGCCACCGGCGATGAGCGCTACATTGGCATCACCCTACCTACTGGTTCATTTGGCGTAGCGCCGGGCTGCTCTATCAACGAGGATGGCCAAGGAGTCTACTACGTCTACTATTTTGACATCGACGACCTGGTGCTCACCAAACTTCCGGATGCTTATGAATTGGAAGCGGAGATCTGTAGTGCCCGCCCAACGGAGGTCAACGTAGCCAGCATGATTGATATGCCCATCATGCTTAACGAAGTCGAGTACCATTGGCCTGATGGCCAGGTCGATTCCACGAACTTCCTGAGTGAGGGTGGTACTTACCGGATAGAGGCCATCGTCGATTGCACTACCATCCCGATCACCTTGGAAGTGACTGATCTGAATTGCGAGCCTAAGGTGTTCGTGCCTAATGTCTTTTCGCCCAATGACGATGGCGTCAACGACCAGCTGGAAGTCTTCATCGCCGCCGACCTGCCCGTCCTGGATTACCAATTCTCCATCTTCGATCGCTGGGGTAACCAAGTATTCTCCACCACCGATATGACCGCCCGCTGGGACGGTCGGGTGCGAGGCGAGCGCTTACAAAATGGTGTTTTCATCTGGGCCATGGAGTATACCGTAGATGACATTGAATTAGGTTTGACACATTATTCGAACGGTGGCGACGTTCTTTTACTACGCTGACCCCTTGTGTCGGGCGGCGAATCCTGCCACTCAACCTAAACCCAATGCTCGAAAAGGCCCTCCTATTACTCTTGGTTTTCATCAGTTGTCAAGCTGACAAAAAGCCAGACATCGCGCGAATTTCCATTCAAGCTCCTACTGCTGAGGCCGAAGCCACTTACGTCTGGTCGTTGCTGGGCGATGTACCATTCTTTGAAGCCAACGGCTACGACTTGAGTTTACCCGATCATCCCTTGATGGACAGTCTGATTGCGCGGGTGAAATCCAATCGACTCAATTCCGAAGATTCCCTTGCACTAATGGCCACCATGCGAGATGATATTTTCGATGCCACAGATTACCAAGCCGGCATGGACAAGGTAACGGAGCAAATGGGTCACCTCAATAGTATGATCAACCGCTTGGACGAGGCAAAGCGAAGCTGGTCGTTTCAACACTATGAGACCTATCAACTAGCCTTCACGCTTTATGGCCCGGGCGGCAGTTACAATCCCGATGCTGGTTCCATCCTATTGTACACCACTCCGCAAGGAGATTTCAAGAGCTATAATAACCCTGCCAACACCATCATCCATGAAATTGTCCATATCGGTATCGAAAACTCCATCATCGGCCCGAATGAGGTACCCCATCCACTGAAGGAGCGATTAGTGGATCATATAGTGCTACTGCGATTTGGAAAGGAGTTACCGACCTATCGGATGCAGCCCATGGGTGATCCGGAACTCGATCAATTTTTCCAGGATATTAGCGCGCTTGAGGACCTGCCCCAAACGCTTCAGGCCTACCTTACAACAGCTAACTGAGAACAAAGTGGCGATTTCTTTGTCTACTACTTGCTATCTTGCCAGTAGCCCGAAATGGGTAATTACTAGGCGTTCTCGGTTAGATTGATCCATGGTATGCTATTCCAATTCAACATCTATTCTTCGCTGCTGCTGATCGGCTTCGTGCAAGGCATTGTGTACGGATTCTTATTGCTACTACGCGGCCGACGAGAAGGCTCCCGCGCCGATTTTTGGATGGCGGGCATCCTGCTACTTCTAGCCTTGTTTGTTTCTCAATGGATGCTAGGTTTTGCCGGCTGGTATGATAGCCGTGACTGGCACACCACCTTCATGTTCTACGTGCCGTTTAGCCCACCCTTTCTGCTCGGTCCCATGTTTTTCTGCTACTTCCTAGCCCTCACCAATGCGCAATTTGATCTCAAGCGATACTGGAGGCATTTTGTACCGGCAGGCCTGTTCTTGCTGATGGATGCAGCGGTGGCAGCATACGACCTGATTTGGTGGCAGAATATTCAGGGAAAAGCGCTAACATTCTTTTACGAAACACGCGGTCCTTGGTACGAGTACTTTGAAACGCTGGACGCTTGGTGGTGGCAAGTGCTATGGCCATTGGCCCGATTGCACCTACTGGCTTACCTCATTTATACCTTCATTCTTTTCCGCCGCTATAAACACTACCTGGTCGCCAATTTCTCCAACCCAGAACCGCTGCGTTTTCACTGGCTCAACCGCATCATTGTACTATTAACCATCACCTTTGCCGCAGGTATGATCGGACGCATCCTCGGCATGTTCCTCGACTTTAGCTACATCCAATCGTGGTACTACTACTTCATTGTGTCCGTAGCCATTTTCGTGCTGAGTATTCAGGCCTACGCCCAACCGACAAGACCAATCCTGCGCTTGTCATTTGCGCCAGATATCGATCCAGTAGAGGAAGGAGAAGTCTTAGATGCACCAGGCGACAGTACTTCTCCACAGCGCCTCGACCCCGAGTTGCAACAATTGCAGCAGCGCCTCGAAAAGATTATGGTGAACGAGCACCCTTATCTCGATCCGGATCTCAATATCCGCCAATTGGCCGAACGACTAAAGACCAATACCGCTTACCTCAGCCGAGTCATAAATTCCGGCTACCAGCTCAATTTCAGCGATTTCATTAATGGGTATCGCGTACGCGCCATTGAACAGCGCCTCCGAGATGGCGACCATCAGCAGTTCACCTTCCTCAGCTTAGCGCTCGATTGCGGCTTCAATTCCAAAGCAACCTTCAACCGTGCCTTCCGAAAACAAACCGGCAAGAGTCCTGGGGATTATGTGAGTGGGATTTAGGAGTTGGCAGTGCGCCGCTTTGCGGCTTGCAGGGGGCAGTCGGCAGTTGGCAGTTTACCGTTAAGCGGTTGCAGTGGGCAGAAGTTAGTGTTTGCGATTTGCACCAAATTTACCCGGCCTCTTAATCATCGTACCAACCAATGCACCAACTTCTCTTGCTTGACCAATGAGTTTAGCATGTTGTTTGCTATCGATATAGCCGCAAGCTAGAGCAAAGGCCAGCCAAACTTGAGTCTCTGAGTTTTCAGCATCTGCATCAGTTAGTTTACTAATAAAATGCTTTGGATAACGACGTTTTCGAAACCCTTCGGCAATTTGAGCACAAACTGATCGAGAGCTACGTCTAACCTGATCCGTCAACGAGTAACGTTCTTCTTTCGGAAAGGCCTTGCTGATCTCAAAAATTTCCTGCGCTAAAGCAAATCCTTTCTTGTAAGCCATCAGGTCATGAAAATCCATACGTGTGTTTACCCGTATAAGCAGCAAAGCTTGAAAGTGTGACATATATCAGCGTAAAAAAGTATCCCATGCAACAAGCCTAACTGCCTACTGCTATCTGCCAGCTGCAAAGCAGCGCACTGCCCACCGCAAGTTGCAAAGCAACAACTACCTACTCCCAAACCGTCTCATTTCATAAATTGAGCCGTCTCAATTTCGCAATTGCCGCGTGGAAGGGCCGCTGGTGCTGCACTTTTGTTGCAAATCTATCCAGCCATGCAAAAGTTGAGTTTGCTTTTCCTTTTTGTTTTTTCGGCCTTTACCGTGAGTAGTCAGTTAGCCGATTACTATCAATTTGATCAAGACGGTGAGCAGTTGTCTCTGGCGGAGAAAATGGCCGCAGAGCAGGTGCCGGGCTACAGCAACTTCCTTTGGTTCGACGACCAGGAGGAAAGCCTAACGACAGGCCAACGCTCGGCCAGTGAGGAGGCGACTGTTTCTACAACCACCCTCTTTCCTGTAGGTGCCATGTCGGAAGCGCCTGTGCTTTTTGAAATGCTTCGGCTATCCGATGCGGGCTTAATCGACCTAGATGCTCCTGTGCAAAATTACCTGCCGGAACTGCGCGATCGACGCCTCTTCAAATTCCAGTCCATCACTATCCGCGACCTGATCCTGCGTCGGAAGACTTTGACCGGCCCCATGAAGCCGCACGGTTATGCAGCAGGCGACAGCTGGCCAACACTAAGCGAGTTGTTGACCAATGGCGGCCAGGACTTCCCGGACGGCTTATACATACGCAAGAATCGCATGGGCGGACAATCGCCACAATGCGGCAATGCCATCTTACTGCAGCTGATATTGGAAAACTATCATCAGCAAGCACTGGCGACGATTATGCAAGAGCAGGTCTTTGAGCCACTTGGTATGGAGCATTCTTTCTACGCCACTGAATTGACTACCGAACAACAAGCGCAAGCGGCCGTTGGGCACGACCAAGAGGGCATCGCGATCCCCGGCGACTATCGGCGCTTTCCAGAACTGGCGGCAGCTGGCCTATGGACAACTCCTGCTGACTACGCCCGCCTCGTGTTGCACGTCATGAAAGCTGCTCGCGGTGAAGATAATCGCTTCCTGACTCAAGCCACCGCTTTGAAAAGTGTCACTGCACAGCAGGGCTACCGTTCACTCCTATTCCATATCAACGAACAGGGCGGCATCTATTGGGGCGGCAACACCGCAGGTTACTTCACGGCTATGCAAGCCAACATGCAAGACAACTACGTGATGGTAGCCTTTTGCAATGGCGACCTCAACTGGCCGCTGGTGATGGGAAGTTTATTCCAATCCGGCGGCTGGATCGCTCAACAACGCCAAGGCGAAACGATTGGCATGTTCACGCAACCCGGCGATGAAGGCCTTTCCGATGAAATCGTCGCTCGACTACAAACCTATGCTCGTGAGAATCGTATCCAGTTCGTCCAGCTTGATGCTTCTGAAGGTGCACCCGTTGAAATTACGGCGACTCCCGCTTTGGTTTTCCAAAGTCCGCGGGGCCGAGCAGTATTCGGCGGCCAACTGGTACAATGGTCAGCCGTGGAGAATTTCATCCGCACCGCACGAACGAACCCCGTTGCTGCACAATCGGCCATCGTGCAAGACATCCTCATTCAAACCGACGGCCGACAGTCGATCGGCTTCCCTCTGAAATGGACCGCCTGGACCGGTGAACAACCAGCTGGTGATTGGAAAGCTCTCTTCCGCGATCAACTCGCCGAGCAATTGAATGCGGCCGAACAAGATGAAGCCCGTCTTCTACCTACTGATCGCCGATTTTATGTGGATGTGCATCCGTACGCCAATGATCAAGATGTTTTCTTGAGCATCGCCATCTTCAGTCAGTTTGACTGCATCCACCCGATCTACGAGAATTTCGGCCAGCCGGTACGCGCTAGTGTAGCGCAGCCAACGGAAGTCTTGCAACAAGCCGCCCAATTAATCGCAACCATCATCGAACAGCACTGGGCGAATGTACAAGCAGGAGATGCCCTATACGCCTTGCCTGCTTATCTGCCAGCGAAATCCTTTGAAGAACTGGGGCTGACCATACCAAGCAGGAGCACACCGCAATTAGAGGCACCTGACAGGCTAGGTGTCAACACCTCCCGTTGGGAGCAAGTACGGCCCCTCAGTGCCGGGCAACCACTGGTACAATTCAACTTTCCCAGTCCTTTGGAACGCTATGCCGGCGAAGTGCGTGAGCTGGACGGGCAGCTACGGCTATCGGACAGCAAAATGAGCGGCACCTTCACGGCCAACTTGCGCAGCCTCACGATGGGAAATGCTGAATTCGACGCCAAAGTGCTGCGTGACTACCTGCGGGTGAGGCGTTTTTCTGAAGCCGTTTTCAGTTTTGAGGATGCAGTGCTTTCTCCCAACTGGCAAAGCGGAACGCCCGTAGTGGTGGATGGTGAGCTTCAGTTCCTGGGTCAGATCGTGCCCTTGGCCGTGAATGCCCGCTTTCAGCCAAGCGGTACGCCAGACAATCTCGTGGTCAGCGTACAATTCGAAATGGATATCGCTCGCCCTTTCGGCCTTCCAGGTCCCGATGGTCCGGAATACGCCAAAGAGCACCTACAATTCAGTGTACAATTCGAAATGGAGGGATAGGTTACCTCCTAGCTCTTATCCCCCTCATCAATTCATTTTTGCAACCAATAAACAATCAATCATGTATAAGATTCTTCTTCTTGCTTCCGCCTTTTCACCAGCTGCGCTTTCTTAACTACAGCACCTTCTTCCGGACTACTGGATCAGATCAATGATGAATCTCCTGGGCGAATCGAGTTTATCGGCGATGCGGGCTCACCCAACGTCTTCACGTTCGAACGCTGGGGATTTACAGAAGTCGCTAATGCCCATGATCCGGAAAACATCCAGCTTACTGCCGTATTTGATATCGCCAGCCTCCAATGTGACTGGACCGACCTGCAAGAAAGCATTCTGAGCAAGCGCGACTACTTTTTTGTCAAGCGTTTCCCCGAAGCCACGATTAGCATCGATGGTGCCAAAGCCTTGAGTGACGGTAGCTACCAAACCCAAGCCATGTTAACCCTCAAAGGAATCAGCCAGCCTGTGACATTAACCTTTACCATCTCGGAAGAAGCACCCTATGAGATACACGCAGAAGGCGTCATTCAGCGCCGAAACTTCCGTTTCACCGGCAATGGCCCGCTTGATGAGGTTCCGGTTAAGGTAGATGCGGTTTTACAGTAGTTCAGTGGCCAGTTCGTCAATTCGTGACTTGTAGTGGACAGTTGTTGCTTCGCAACATGCAGAAGGCAATAAGGCCACCCGCGCCCTAGCCCTCAAGGGAAGGCTGCCCGCTAGACTTACTTTCCAACTTGTCTAGAATGAAGGTTTTCACTTCTTCAAAGTGATCCAGTACTTCTTCATTGGTAAATCGAATCTCGTGAACACCCTGTTGCTCGAATACAGTGGTTCTGATTAAGTCCAATTCCTTTTGCTCTGGAGCGTCATGGTATTCCCCATCGATTTCAATAGATAGCTGAGCTCTATGGCAGTAGAAATCTAAAATATATTGACCAAAGGGGTGTTGGCGGCGGAACTTGAAACTTTTGGGCTTTAATCTCAGGAATTCCCAAAGGTTCTTTTCTGCCTCAGTCACGTTGATTCTCAATTTCTCCGCAAAACGAAAAACTTCTGGTTTTGCGCCAACGTACATGCATGCCTACTCTTTTTTCTTTTGTCATCGCTCGCTCGATTTCCGCAGGCTGGATTCTCCTTTAGGAACTAGAGGTGCGGGATTTGATTCGGATTCTATGAGTAAAAGCAGATGAATTCTCATTTATAAAAAAAAGAGTAAAATTCTGCTCTACTGCTCTACTGCTCTACTGCCTACTGCCCACTGCCCACTGCCTACTGCCTACTGCCTACTGCCTACTGCCTACTGCAAGCTACGAAGTAGCGTACTGCCTACTGCCTACTGCCCACTGCAAGCCGCAAAGCGGCGAACTACCCAACTGCCCCACTTGCGTGATATGATCAGGATGCTTAGTTTTAGAGCTGGTGGAAAAATCCCTAAGAAACGTTCTGAAATTTAGATCGATAGGTTGACTAAAGCTGACTACAGAGCGACCGCGAGGAAGTGACCCAGGAAGTTTTCGGAAAACTCCTCCTCTGACAATCATTGTCGATCTCGATTTTGAACAACACGATAACGATGAAGGCATCATCTCTGATCATCCCTCTTATCTTGCTGAGCGCAGGACTGGCTGCTCAATCCAAGGTAGATAGTCTGCAGCAAGTAATCGCCGGCACTGCTCCGGACACTAGTAAAGTACTCGCCTACCGCGACTGGGCGAAGATCGTCGCTGGTCAAGATATGGCCGAAGCTACCAAAATTGCCCATCAAGGTCGGCAATTAGCCGAACGTATTGATTGGGACCGCGGGCGCGGCGAAGCCTATTTTCAATTGGGCCGTTTACTCGCCATACAAACGGTGCTGGATTCAGCGATTCAATACTATCAGCGTTCGATCGAATATTGCGAACAGTCGGGCGACCGCATGCGATGGGCCGACAACCATTACTATATGGCCAATGCTCGCTCGAATCAGGACAACTACCCTGCCTCCATAGAAAACTACCGCATCGCCTTGGGCGTCTACCATGATCTGAATGCCGAAACCACCATCATGCGGTGCAATATCAACCTGGCCTGGGTATTATCTGAAATGGGTGACTACCCAGAGTCTGTTGAGTTGCTGTACGAATCGATCCGCTTAGCGGAAAAACTGGATGCCCCAAAATCAGTGTTCAATGCCAAGCACGAATTGGGCTACGTTCAGCTACAGATGGGCAATCTGGATGATGCACTGCAAACATTTACCGAAAACGAAGCACTCGCAGAAGTATTAGATGAGCCTTATAAACGCAGCGTTGCTTATGGCGACTTGGGCCTCTATTACGGCGAAGTCGGCGACAGCGAACGGGCGCTGGAGTATCACCTAAAAGACTTACAAATACAATTAGATACCGGCAATGATCTGGACATACCCTTACTGTACAATAATGTGGGTAGTTCCTACCTTGAACTTGGCCAGTATGAGGAGGCGATCCGCTATTTCCA
>SPJK01001688.1_pt1 | contig 26686 bp, 23 predicted proteins | sample 3741771 | NCBI WGS metagenome assembly SPJK01 (sample SAMN10925997, study PRJNA522277) | cold seep metagenome | isolation source: Elba SIP-enriched marine methane seep metagenome, extraction at timepoint T2 | place: Italy: coast of Elba, Mediterranean Sea
CAACAGCATATTGATTGACTAGTGCGCTTCGGCTGGGGTAGGTGTCCTTGAAATCCGTCCAGTACCAACTCAGGATCTTAGAGAGATAGATCGGCTCACTGGTGACCCCATTACGAAACGGGTCATTGATAAAATCAACTGCGGCTTGCTCTAATTGCTCTTCCAAGCGTTCTGCTGTAAAGGCACTGTTCAACAATTTCGGGCAAGATAGGCTCGCACAAACCAAGGCAAAGTGAATACGCGGGTCATCAAATTCCTTGCGCAGAATACCGTGTTCGATATTATTCAGATCAAACTCCGTTCCTTCAATGGCAATGAACTTGATATCCCAAACGGTATTCACGAATGGCACCCCTTTCTTGATTTCCTTAATACCGGCCACGGGATAGTGATCAACAATCAACTCAATCGTAAAAGCATTATAGGCATTGATCCAATAAGCCATCTGCTCCGCTATGCTCCAGTGTTCATCGTTTGGATGATGCCGACGCAATAGGTCGAGGTAGCGTTGCAATCGTACCGTATCCGCTATGAATCCTTGATAATCGACCAGGCCATATTCATCGACATGCTCCCGGAGCAGGCTGTCCCAAAGGCTGTGATCAATGGGTTGTGAAGCAGACACTACACTCGGTGCCCCACAGCTGGTGAGCAACATCAATGAAGCCGTCATGGATGAGAGGATAAAAAAGAAGCAAATTGACCTGGACATGGGTGGCATGTTTACAATGATATACGAGTTGGGAAGTAGATGCGGTTGAAGAAACAACAAGCCCGTCAAGGAAAGTGTCGAATTAACGACCTTAGGCAAGCACCTCTGCCACATTTTTGTTAACTATGGGTTGCCGCAAACGCATGCCATGCAATCCTACCAGCTTTCAGTCAGCAATGGGCATATTTTTGTCCGTCAATGGGGCCAGGATCATCCGCTATTGATCTTCCTGCCCGGTTATGGGTATGAAGGAAGTGTTGTAGAGCCAATGCTCCCGGCACTCACTAAATGCTTCACGGTCTGTGCTATCGACTTGCCTTTCCACGGGCAGAGTCAATGGGCCACCTCCTTCTTTTCGAAAAGCGATATGCAGCATATTATTTCGCAGCTTACCCAACGCCTAGGTCAGCAACGGTTTTCACTGGCCGGCCACAGTCTAGGTGGGCGAATTGCCCTGGTAACCGCACCGCAGTTTGCTGAAGACCTTGAGCATATTTTCCTGTTAGCCCCAGCCGGCATCGGCCGCTATACCTTCGCACTTCCGCGCTTTCTGCAAAGATTAGTCGAATTAGCTATTCAGCAACCAAGCTGGTTAAAGTATGTCATCAATACTGGCCATCGACTCGGTCTGGTTAGCAATTTTCACCGCCGGTATGCCGAGGTAAACATCTACCCGGAGGAAGCACGCTATCGGCTGTTCCGAGTGTGGAATAGCCTGCCGGGATTTCAACCCGAACGCACTGTCGAACGCCTTGCTTTCCAATCACTTCCAACACCTACGGTACTTATTTTAGGCAAAAGGGACCGAGTGATCCCGAATGAAGAGGTGATTCAGTACTTTCAAACAAAACAGCACCTAGCCATCGCAGAACTAGACGCTGGGCATGAGTTGTATCTTCCATCGGTGGCTACTCGCATGATTGAAATGACAAAGTAAACTTCGCCGCATTATGCAAGCTCCTGACAAGAATACCCCCTTTCCCCTTCCAAATTATGATCGCTTGTGTTTCTTGAAAAACATTGTCAAGAACCCAAAAATCATTGTAGGAGACTATACCTACTACGACGATTTTGAGAATGTGCAGAATTTTGAAAAAAATGTCAAATATCACTTCGACTTCGTTGGAGACCAACTCATTATTGGAAAGTTCTGCATGATCGCTTCCGGCGTCACCTTCATTATGAACGGCGCCAACCATCTCAGCCGATCTATTTCCAGTTATCCCTTCGCCATATTCGGGCATGCCTGGGCTGATGCCATGGAGGGAAAATCCTACCCAAGCAAGGGAGACACTGTCGTGGGGAATGATGTTTGGATCGGTTTTGATGCCACGATTATGCCCGGCGTCCAGATCGGCGACGGAGCCATCATTGCCTCCAAGGCCGTCGTCACTAAGGATGTTGCCCCTTATTCCATCGTAGGGGGGAACCCGGCAGAATTGATCCGTAAGCGTTTTCCAGCAGAGGAAATTGATCAACTGCTCGCACTGAAATGGTGGGACTGGGAAATCGACCGAATTACCAGCCAGGTACAAAACCTGACTGCGAATAAGCTCTCCGTATTGTTAGATCATGGTAGTTAGGCTCGTTGCCGAAGCCCGCGGAGGCGAGCAGCAACACGCCGGAAGAAGGTCCAAGGCCTGGGGAGCTCACGACGCAACCACACCCGAAGCAAGCGCCAGACATGGAATAAGCGCCCAGGGACTCGCACATAGGCCCATTCCCGAATTTCCTCGATATACTTAACCGCTACTACAAAGAGGGCCACGAATGCCAACGCACCAAGAATGGTGGCCACAGGTCCCAAGCTGCGATAGCCGATGAGCTGTGACAAACCGATACCCAACCAGGTGCCGTATAACAAAATGTAATGACCCGCATATATCGTCAGAGTCTCCGAGCCAACCTTCGACCACAGGGCAGGCACTTTGCCGACCCTAGGCAGCACCCACATAAAAATGGACATACAGATCAGCACATGCCCCAGTCGCCAAAAAAGGTAGTTGTTATTAAAAAGGATCGGGAAGTTTTCCCAGCCCGTGAGGTGGTATAAGTTGACTAACATCTGGTGCGACCCGTAGTGAAGCGTCCAACCAAAAGCCATGATCAGTATAGGTAGCCAGTGTGAATAAGCCCACTGTGGCCGCTTGTGTAAAGCGTATCCGAGAATGCCCCCGAAGAAAGGGTAGCCCAACCAGGGTACAATGGTGAAGTTAGAGCCAAGATCACGGGTGAAATAATGGGCAATAGCGTGTGGCCAATCACCCCATTGGCTTTCCGTAAAATAGGGGTCGATAAAAAATGTGCCGACGCCAAATGCAAACATCCATAGCGCCAAAGAACCTCCTATCCACTGACTAAGCGCATAAACGCCTACCAATCCAATGAGGGCCAGGCCAATGATATGTAAGACATCAATTGCCCAAAACCAAGTAGAGATCTGCCCAAATAAAAGTGCCGGAAAATTCACCTTTAACAGGTACCCTACAAACACCAGGAACAACCCACGCCTTAGCCCCTTAACCACTCGTTTATTTTCACGCAAAGGGCGCCCGTCGCGCAGCAACAAAAAGATGAAGACAAGGCCGGTTACGGTAAAGAAGATAGGGGCGGTCATCCCGCGCATAAAGGCCCAGGTGCTATACAGCCATGAATCGGGATTGCGAAAAGCTGGTGCCAGCAAAGTATCCACAAAATGCCCTTGTAGCATCATCAAGATGGCATAAGCCCGCAGTATATCGATAAAGACAATTCGTCCGGGCTTTTGTACAACCGGACTGACAGTTTGCTCCACAACGACCAATTAAACTTTCTTAAAATCACTTGCGCAAAACAGTATCCCAGTCTGCCTTTTCGTTTCTAATAGGCAGGCTGATGTAATAACTTGTTCAGATGGGGTTAGGGGATTGAAAGCGAGATAGTTAACGCAAAGTATTCTACCACAAAGGTAGGACGAATCCCGGAATGATGCCAGATTTCGGCAGCGAACTGGTCGAAAAAAAGTAACGCACAGCCCTTTTTGTATATTTATTCTCTACAGAGTACCTTGTACCTGGTACGCTGTACTAACATCCACTACCCATGTTCCAGCTTCAGGAAATCAGCCGCCTTTTGGTAGAAGGCAAGATCAAGGAGGCCCTTCAAGCCTTCCGAACATGGGCGGATACGCACCTTCCTGAGCGAACCATTGATATTGACCTGCAACTCTCGAGGGTGAGCTTAGTGGAACAGCACCACACGCAGGGCATTATGTCCTTTGCCGATTACCAAACGACTTTACTCCAGATCAACAAGAACATCCTCACCTTGCTGGAGCAGTGTAAGCAGGATATCGAAAGAGCAGGGGGAAGCGCCGGTGCCTTAGCCGCTTTGCACGAATACCACTCCTACACCTGTGACCGGATCGATCATAGCGACTCTTTTCGCCAGGCTTTCGGTCAATCTGATAAGCGGATTCAATTCTTTTATCTCTTTGGTGGCGATATGCAGTCGCATGAAGGGTTCTTCCGACGGATCGCCTACGACCTGGAAGGGCGCCTACAAGATTATCTCAACCCTGACCTGGAGGCGTCCTGCCAAGCGCTACAGCTGGAGATGACATTCGAATTCAGCCGCCAGCTCGAACTGTACCAACAGAATATCTTACGTAGCTTTTTCTCTATGATGGGCTTGAATGCCAACGAGCATGAGCCACTGCTGCAAAAAGACATCAACTACGTTCTCGACCGCAGCCCGCGCATTCAGGGCCTCCGAGCGGAAGACTTCGTTTGCATTTACCTACACATCAGTCAGTACGATTGGGAAGCCAACATTACCCCCGACGCGGCTCGCTGGTTTATCAATACCTTCTGTGCCGTAGATCTACCCATTGACAAACCAGCGATTCTCGTCTTCTTTGCCATCGAATATGATGAAGACGACGACCAAATACGCAGTGAGGTACAAGATACTATACAACAAAGTGAGATCGTGAGCGCTTTACCCGAATTGAGTATGGTGCCTCAGCGTGATATCGGACGGTGGTTTGAACGCTACAAACAAATTGCCCCCACCACCCGGGCTCGTAAGGATTTGCTAAAAGCCACTTTTGGCGATCAGCGTGAGCATTACATGGAAGAAGTGGAAGTTGCCTTGAAAAAGATCATCGATCAATACAATAATCAACACGTCTAATGAGCATCCAGATCCAAGATTACAAGATGCCGGCTTTCCAGCCTCAGCGCTACATCATGAGCGAACCACTCAAGAAGGCCGTAGAAGTGGCGATAGCCCTTAACCAACCCCTGCTCCTTACGGGCGAGCCAGGCACCGGTAAAACCCTCCTCGCTTACAAAGTGGCCGCACAGCTAGCTCAGCAGGGAGGTGACTACGCGTTTCAAGATCAACCCTTGGTTTTTCATACCAAAACGACCTCCTCGGCGCGCGACTTGTTTTACACCTATGACGCCCTGGGGCATTTCCAATCATCGAATATTCAGCGGGGCCCTACTGACCCGCTACCACAGACCTCCGATTTCATCGAGTTGCAAGCCCTGGGCAAAGCGATCGCCCTAACTGACCCAACGGGCATCGACAGCTCTAATTTCCGCACAGATCTCGGGAAGCAGCCAAAAAGCAGCGTGGTACTAATCGATGAAATTGATAAAGCGCCACGAGATTTCCCGAACGACTTGCTGGCAGAGATCGAACGCTACCAATTCGAAATCAAGGAACGGGATAATTACCTCATTCAGCGCAACCCACAGCAGCGAGTGGTGGTCATCATGACGAGTAACTCGGAGAAAAATCTACCGGATGCTTTCCTGCGACGCTGTGTCTTCTTTCATATTCCATTTCCTGATAAAGATCAGCTGCTGGCCATTGCCAAATCTCAATTGGGCGAAGCAACACCCTTCACGGATGAATTGCTGCAGGAGTTGATCGAAAAATTCAAAGCCATTCGCAATAAAGTGGTGCGCAAACAGCCCGCCACAGCCGAATTGATCGCCTGGCTGCGTATGCTGGAATTGCAAGAGATATTTAACGTACCTGAAGCCGAGCGCAGCGAGCGCCTGCGGCAACACCTATCCGTATTGGTCAAGACCAAAGAAGACCTGGATGCTGTGAAAGAATTATTCGCCTAAGTAACCTCAACAAAACTTAGATGCGACATCCCGAGCTCCATACGCTTCCGCTCGACGGCCTGTTCCACCGCCTGGAATTAGCCGGCTTCGAGTTGAGCCCCGCCGACCGGCTGCGGGCCTGGAAGGTATTAGGAGGTCCGGGGAAGCAATACCTCCAGGAGCCCGAACAACTAAAGCTACTGCTCGGCCCTGTTTTAGCTCGAAGTGCTGCCGATCAGCAACGCTTTTCGGAGCTCTTTGATCAGTATTACGCCGAGCTTAATGCGCCGCTGGACTTGCGTAGAACCAGCAAGCTTGGTTTGCCTTGGTGGGTGATACTCTCTATCCTCACTCTTCTCGGGGCTATCACAGGATATAGTGTTTGGCGAATGACGCGTCCGGCATCCATCAATGAACTAAGGATCGCCATTGCCGGGCCCACCAGTGGGGCGGTGGGTGATACGATCACCTTCCGGCACGAAGGAGCCCTGCCTGAAGACACCACAGGTATACGTTGGTCTTGGGAATACCGTGATATAGAGACCGGGCAACTAGAGTTTGCCGATAGCAGCACCGGTTATTTTCAGTTGATCGCTCCAGCATTGCAAGGGCCGTCTTATGACAAGGAAGTTCACCTCTCGATTATCGGTGCCGGCCTCGACAGCTCGCTCCATGCAACTCTCCCGTTCACGGTTACCTGCCCTTCCCCTCCGCAGGTAAGTGGTATTCTGGCTGCGCAGCAAGCTCCGATCAACGAAACCATCAGCTTTCAAGCGACCTCCGACGACTCGCAGCTCCTGGACGAATCCGGGCAATGGCAAGGCGAAGCCGCCGACTGGCTTTTTGAGTGGAGTTTTGGTGATGGCATACAGGCTCAGGGGGCCACAGTAAGACATACTTATCAACAAGAGGGACAGTATCAGGTCCAATTGACCGTTAGTGCTCCAAACGATCAGGGGCTTTGCCAGCGCATTTATCATCACGATCTAAAAGTAGGACAAGACTACGCTATCCTTCCGGAGCATCCTCTTGGCAATGATCAGTTTAGCTTAATCGCCGTTTGGGCCTGGGGTTTTTGGGTGTTGTTGGCTTTGCTCGGCTTAGGTGTCGTCTATTTGTGGCTACGTTGGTGGCTCAATCGGCCTGAACCGGAAGCTCCCGAAGGACAACAAGAAGTGTATGCTCGTTTCCAGGTAAGCGATAAAGCACCTTATTTCATCCCTCTGGTCGATCATAACAGCCTAATCCAGCCGTCCGCTGCCTCGCAACGATTTGCCGATGCCCTACGCCTGCGACAAGAGGGTCTACGTGAGGTGATCGATATTCCCGGTAGCCTGCGAACGACCATCGATCAAGGAGGCTTCCCTGCACTACAGTTTCGCTTCCTGACTCAACCTAGCGAATACCTTTTCCTGATCGACGAACAATCGCGAGCTAGTCACCTTGGCCAGCTTTTTAAATACATGGCTGAGTTGCTGCGCGGCCAGGACGTACATCTGGAAACCTTTTTCTACCGACGTCAGCTCAATCGTTTCTGGAATAATCATCACCCCGAAGGCTTGTCGCTGGAAATGATCTATCGCCTCCATCCCGAACACCGGCTGGTGGTGATGGGCGATCTGCACGAGCTAATCGATCCGTATGCAAGCGGGCAACCGCGGCTACGGCCATCTTATGATGCCTTATTCCGCCCGTGGCGACAGGCCTTCTTGCTCACGCCAGTACCCCCTGTAAGTTGGTCGTATCGCGAAAAATTACTCTCGCGGCGATTTAGTGTATTCCCCGCTGATGTAGAAGGAATTGCCGCCGCCGCGCTAGCGCTCGAAAACGAAGCCGACCCCTTCTCGGATGGTATACTCTTTGAGCAATGGCAAGAACGACAACTCGCCGTTCGTGAGGATAGTGAAACGGAACATCGTCGCTGGAAGCGCTGGCCGGTCATCGATGAATACCTGAGCACCTACGACCCTGCTTTGCGGAAATGGTTCCTGGCCTTAGCGGTATTCCCAACACCAAGCTGGGAAATGACCTTAGCCATTGGCCAGGCCCTGGAAGCACCCGTCAATTACGACAACTTGCTCGTGCTTGCACGTATTCCTGCCTTGCAGCAGGACCACTTCGACGAGCGCCTCCGACAAGATATGCTACGCGAATTGGACGCGTCTAGTGAACGCATAGCCCGCGAAACGGTCCGCCTGGAATTGCAAGACTTAAAAGCCGTAACCGCTAATTCACATGCCGGTCATCACTTGGAAACTGCTTTAGCCATCCAGGAATTTGCTCTTGATCCTTACGGCAACGACAGCCGTGATGCCATCCGTTTCTTGCTTGATCATGGTATGCTGAATAAAGGGCAAGAGAAAGAGCTGGACCAGGTAGCAGCCAGGTTCCAACAGCCTCGTCAGCAGAAAGCCCAAACCAAGCAGCGGAAGCTCAGCAAAGCGGAGGCGGCTGCACTTCCAGTGCGTGAGTGGCTCTCTCAAGATAGCCCCAAACCAGCGGCCCAGCAACCCGAGCACCCCTTCTTTACTGCTGATCTCTGGCGAGCGATTGCTGCTACTGTCTTGTACTTGTGCTTTTTATTTTCTCTCGTTAATCTCGGAGGGTCCACACGCTTATACAATTGGGTATTTGGTGATCAACCCACCGAAATCAACCTTGATGATGATGGCCAATTGCGCCATTATTTTGTAGTTAAGGAAAGTGTACTGCTCGACAGCGCTATCATTTACAACAACCGCGGTGTCATACGCTGGGAAAACGACAGTACGACCTGGGCCATAAACAGCTTTAAGCAAGCCCTACAAGCAGCAGAACCCTTTCTACCCGGTAAGACCGACCAATTTCAGGGAGCGAGCATTCCCTATGCCTTGGCGAATGCCAACCTGGCCGCAACACACTATAATGTAGCGGTTCGCTATTACAACGATTTCTTCCAGAACGGCAACCCAAACAACCTGTTGTTAGCTGAGGTACAACTTGATAGCGCCTACCGTTCGGATAGCTTGGCGCTACAGGTACAGCATGCGCGTGGGCTGATCCATTTCTACCGCGGTAGTCCACTCGACACCATTACACAGTACTATGACGAATTAGCAGAACTTGGTTTCTTTGACACGATCTCCTATTCACCCAATCTCGCTACCTTACTAGGGTTGGAACGGAGCCACTTAGTAGACGTATCCATAAACCCAGTGGGGGACCAAAGCGTCGAAATCTTTGTCGACTACCTCACCAACAATTTACCATTCGACAGTTACCAACTAGTGGTTTTCCCAACCGATAATGAGGGCGAAGTGCCCGATACGATCCGCCGCGACATCCCAAATGAAGCCAACTTCATTATACTTCGGATGGAGTCGCCGGGCCGGGAGGCCGGGAGTAGTGAAGGTCTTACCGTTCAGTTACAGGGTACGAATGGCATCATTGTAGATGAACAGTCTCTGGATTTTGAGCATAACTGGCAGGTCGTTACGAATGAACCGCCACCTGTGCCGCCCACGCGTGAAGAACCAAGCAACCAAGTACCGCTAAACTTTTCCGGTATTGTAATAGATGACCTTAGTGGCGCTGTTATCTCAGCTGCGCGCATTGACTTGATTGACCTAGACCCTCCTCCTACCAGACAGCGTGTACAATTCCAAGCTACGTCGAATGCCGAGGGCACCTTCCAAATCAATGCCACACTAGAGGAAAAAGTCCTGAGCGCTCGCTATGCCTTCGAGATTATGGCGGATGGCTATTCGTTCTATCGCCGTGAATGGACGGTTGCCGAGCTCACCCGAAACACAGCTGGCAACCCTTCTGAATTTAGGTTGGAAGCGCTTGATCAAACTACGCCACAGCAAGGGCCACCCGATGATGGCGGTGTCGATTGCGAGCTATATCGAACCAATGGTATGGAGGCTTTTAATAACCAGGACTACCAGCTGGCGATGACCAACTTGGAGGCTTACCTAGCCTGTTCGCCCGAATCCACCAATGCCCAACGATTAATTGTACAAACGCGCACGCGCTGGCTCACTGCCCTCAACCAACAAAGTAAAGGCGAATACAACGCCCCTGATGGCCGTTATGCGGTGTATGCTGATCAGCGATTTGACCGCATAGGTCCGGCTGGCCAGTATCAGCAGGAGCTGCGTTCCAATGGTTTTGAGCAATGCCTGATTATCAGCCTCACCCCGTCGACTGGTGGGCCTTATACCATCGAAATCGAGCGCTTTAACCGAAGAGAAGAAGCAGATGCTTTCATTAAGACCCGTCTGTCACCCTATTCCATCAATGCTTACGCCTTTGATCGACAAGCGTCTGGCAACTAACTTTATCTCAGGCTTCGTACAGTCTCCTCTGCATACGCCTGTAGTTCCTCCCAATCAGTTTTCGTGTAGGCACGTACTTTATCGAGATAATCCTTGTCAATAAACGGTTCCTCCCCCAACCAACTTTCAGGTAGCCGGTTACCGATGGCGATGAGGAAGTAAGCCCATACCATGAGCCAGCGGCGCTGCAACCAGTGCAGAACGGGGATACGGGTATAGGTAGGCATTTCATCGCTGAACCAGCGGCGTACAATTCGTCGGAAGCGCAGGCCGTGATGGGCATGGCCCTTGTGAATGGACGACAACTGGATGTCGTCAAAATCATAGGTACAGCCAGTGTAGGCAGCAATGGTATCGAAAAAGCGACGTGGATCGGCCTTCATGTCTTCATAGAACATCACGAGGGGGCGCTGGCTGAAGTAGCGTTCCAGCAAGCGGATCTTGCTCATAAACAACAACTCTTCCCGTGGCCAAAAACCTTCATCCTGTTCCACATCAAGGAATTCCTGCATCGTCCCAGGGTAGCCATTCTTAGTAAAGCGGCGGTACTGCGACGACAGCCAGCCGTCTTGCTTCCGAAATACAATGATGGGGTAAGTGGCGTCTGGATAGACAGCGGCGATATCTTTGATACCGTCTTCCATGTTGCTGTCGAGGGCGCGGCACAAAATAAACTTCTCGTGCTGACCTTCGGCCATGATCTCAATGGTATCAAACTTACGGCGGCGGGGAATGTAAAAACCGCCTTGTAGTTTCGGGAAAAACGCCTGCCGCAGATAGGTGGAAGCTACCTTTCCCATTCCAACGTGATAATAAAGTACAGGGCTCACTGTATTGCTTGGCTCCATCATTAAAATCCTTTTGCTGACAAATGTGGCGCAAAGCTAGGAAAGAGTTGGGAGAGTCCTACCAGTCTAATCGGTCTAATCAGTCCAACCAGTCAGTCGAGTAGACGGGTAAATTAATGTCCCCCTACGCTGCCGCTTCTTCCAACAACTGCTCCATGTCTCGGATCAGCAAGCGCTTGCGATCAAAGGTGAGTATATTCTTGGTACGTAGCTCGTTGAGGATGGTCGTCACCGTTTGCCTGGAAGTGGCGGTCAGGTTGGCGATCTCCTGGTGGGTCATAAAGCGGCGAACTACTCGTTCATAACCTACCCGTTGGCCTTTATCCATTGCCAATTTGTGGAGAAACTCGATGATTCGCGTACGACTGTCCTTGAACACCAGCGATTCGAGGCGTTTTTCCATATCGAGTACGCGGCGCCCCATGATTTTCATCATAAATAGACTTAAGCCGTCGTATTCCCGCATCAGCGATTGGATCTCCGACATGTTTAAAATACAGGTCGTGGTATCATCCATCGCATAGGCAAAGTCGCGGCGCTTGTCCTCTCCTACGAGTGCCAGTTCACCGAATACCTCACCTGGGTTGAGGATCGCTTTGGTAATTTCCTTACCCTCCTCACTATAGGTTCCTATTTTCACGCGTCCTTCGAATATGAAGTATATCCGATCAGCATGCTCTTCGGGCAGAAAGATGTATTCTCCCCGCTTAAAAGGCTTATGCGAATGCTGGTCTAAGGCTCCACCACCTACTTTCTTGGGGCAAAAAATTCCAGTGACATCAATATTCTCGAGAAACCACAACGATTGTTCCTGACTCATTCTAAATACATAAGGTGTTTAATACTTGATTTCAGCTTAAGTAAGAGAGCAAATCTATACCGAACTTAAAGTGATTTGGGCTGTCTCAAATTCACTTCGCTCGGTATATACCGACTGAAGCAGTTTGGGTTTTCCCAAACCTCTTTGTTGTCGGTATAAATTACTCTTTTATGGTGGCCCTTTTTTCGCACATATTGCGTTAAAAAGCCTCGCCATCGCTTTGGCTAGGGCTACGTTTTTTGCCTTATCTGTGCGAAAAACCTGCTCGACCAAAAAGGCAACCTAAATATGCGCTCTTACTTAATGAGCAGCGCACCATAAAAACTAGCATTTCATTCGGCAAGTTGGTTGCCTTTTCAAAAAGCCGCCTGAACTGTCCTGAAATTAACAAAACTTATGGGAAATGGATCACTTCATTGGCCAGTACGTTAGGCTGCAACTTGCTCCGGGCAGTGAGCAGTGGCCCCCAAGCAGTTTTTCTGTAAGCACTTACTGTTGGCCTAGTTCGACCGATTCGAATGAGTTGACCGTTGGACTTAAAACGCGTGTGGCATGTAGCATGTAGCGTGTAGCATGTAGCGTGTAGCGTGTAGCGTGTAGCGTGTAGCGTGTAGCGTAATTACTCATCAGGGCGCAGGTCGAAGCGTTTGCGCAAATCTTCGACGGCAGGATTATTCTCTCGCAATAGCAAATACTTCTCCTTTGGCGTGAGTATTTTTGGTTTTGTTACAGGTATTTCTTCGCGAAGCGATTCGTCTACTTCAATCGTCAGTGTAATCTTTTTCGACCCTAAGGCTTCGCGCAAGAAATCCATCAGCGCATGTTCTTCGCGAATAGCGCTCTCCATGCGACTGGAGGTGACAACCGCTTTAATGGCAAGCTGATCCACCGACACATTCGCAGCTTTTAATTGCAGACGCAGGCTGTCGCTATTGACTTTATCTCGGTAAGCATCCCAGGCCGTTTGCACTTCCTCCTGAGTTAAACTTTCCACCTCTTCATCCGGGCCTTCTTTTTCTGCTTTTAGCTCCGCCAGCATATTGGTCAAATTGGCTTTTGCCATGTGATGCTTCGCCGCGGCTTCTGTTTTGGTAGCGGCAGGAGCAGGAGGTGGTGTTTCAGCCTGTTCATCCGTCTCATGTTGGGCAGCTGCTTCCGGCTCTATGGCAACGGCTTCTGTAACTTCTTCGACCACCTTCTCAGGTGCGGTGGGGGGATCCAAAACCGCTGGTGGTTCTGCGGCGGCGGGAGGAGTGGGGGTAGTTACGCTTTCGTCAAGCGTTTTTTTTTCTTCGGAAGGCATTTGGCTAAGGCGAATAGCCCGGCCAATACTGGCCATTTTAACCAAACACATTTCTACGTGCAAGCGCTTATTGCGAGCCAACTTGAAATTGATGTCACAGTCGTTAGCCAAATTTAGGCTCGTTAGCAGAAAATCTGCCGGACTAATTTTCGCCTGCTGACGGTAGCGGTCGCGTAGGCTATCGCCCACTTCTAATAAACTGAGTGTTTGCTCATCTTTACAAACAAGCAAATTCCGCAGGTGCTCGGCCAATCCATTCACAAATAAATCTGGATCAAATCCTTTCCGGAGAATATCATCAAAAATGAGCATTACCTGTGAACGGTCTTCCAGGAGCAAGGCATCCACCACCCGGAAGAAATAGTCGTAATCGAGAACGTTGAGGTTGGTGATGACATCCTCGTAGGTAATTTTCTTTCCCGAGAAGGATACAATGCGATCGAAGATCGACAAGGCATCGCGTAAAGCACCATCCGCTTTCTGAGCAATAATGTGCAGCGCATCCGGGTCAGCCTCAATCTCCTCTGTACTACATAAACCAGCCAGGTGTGCCACGATATCCGGCACCTGAATGCGCTTAAAATCAAAAATCTGGCAGCGCGACAGGATCGTAGGAATAATCTTGTGCTTTTCCGTCGTTGCCAGAATGAAGATCGCGTAGGGCGGCGGTTCTTCCAACGTTTTCAGAAAAGCATTAAAGGCCGCTTGCGACAACATGTCTACCTCATCAATGATGAACACCTTGTATTTGCCTTGCTGGGGCTGAAAGCGAACTTGCTCGATCAGCGCTCGAATGTGTTCAACGGAATTGTTGGACGCAGCATCTAGTTCAGTAATATTGAAGGATGCGTTCTGGCTGAAAGCGGAGCAATTGTCACAAGTATTGCAGGGCTCGTGATCAGCGGTAGGATTAAGGCAGTTGAGCGTTTTGGCTAAAATGCGCGCGCAAGTCGTTTTCCCGACTCCTCGAGGCCCGCAAAACAGGAAAGCATGAGCCAAGTGATCGTTCTGGAGCGCATTCTTTAAGGTTTGCGACACATGGCTTTGCCCCACCACTTCATCAAAGCGCTGGGGACGGTACTTACGAGCCGAAACGATAAAATTACTCATCCGCTAAAAACTGCTTTATCTGCAAGGTAAGCAAATGTTGGTTAATAGAAATAGGTCTTCAACCAAGCCCAATATTCGTGTCGATTCTTAAATCCCCATACCACTAATGCCAGTGCAATAAACAGGAGGATGATTCGCGCATTGCGCAAGGCGACAGCATTTTTTTCGCGCGGTGTCCGATAGTTTCGTTTTCTACTTTGGTAGCCCATTGTTTTACTTTGGTTCGTTTTTTAGGTGGCTAATTGGCAACTCAGATCGCCAAGTGCCTATTGATGATCCAACTGTTTGGGTTGACACAATTCAACCAGCACACCATTCGCTGATTTTGGATGAACAAAACACACTAACATATTGTCGGCACCATCCTTAGGTTCTTCGTTCAGTAGCCGAAAACCAGCTTCTCTCAGGCGCTGCATTTCCGCCCGAATATCACTAACCCGAAAGGCCACATGATGAATCCCTTCACCGCGTTTTTCAATAAAACGGGCGATCGCACTATCCTCTTTTGTCGCTTCCAGCAATTCAACCTTTGATTCGCCAGTTTGGAAAAAGGAGGTTGTTACCCCTTCACTTTCTACCACCTCTGCTTTGTAAGGCCCTGTGCCCAGCAGGCTTGTATACAGCGTATTGGCCGCTTCGAGATCTTTAACTGCTATACCAATATGTTCGATGCGCATTTTTTTTGCGGCAAAGATAATGCTTCTCTTTGCTGCTTTTCGACAAGCTACTACTAGTTATTATACCCATTACGAAATGATTTGGGAATTTCTCACTGGCTATTGTTGCCCCCAGCTGCGTTGTCAAGCCTCGCCACAGCTCAGGCTGTGTCTACGTTTGCCGCCTTGCCGGAAACAACACTAGCTATGTGACAATTTTCCCAGCCACTCCGTGCTGGGTATAGTAAAACTAAAAGCAAGCTTGCCACCTAGTAGTAAGCTGTACCTAGCTTTCCCTATATTTGTGCTCTCTAAATTGAACGGCTTTGTTATATGGAACAGTGGGAGCTTGATTTTGAATGGTTGAAGGTCCGTCACTTGATCAAGGATCGCTTTGAGCGAGGCACCTTACCCGACCTAAACGCCATTCTCTTTCTCATCGGTATTCAAGAATTGGGGCGCTGGAAGGCAGAATTCACCAAGGAAGAGAAACAAGACCTCATGCACATTGCCGTGTGCCGCTTGATGAGCAATTATGGTTTCTACGAATTCAAGGGCCGAGACGCCGATGGCTGGCCACACTGGACCCTGCTCAAAGCCATTCCATCCAGCAATTTGAAAGAACAAGAATTGCTTTTTAAAGAAGCGATTATTCAATATTTCCGGGAATGGGAACGCGAAAGCGCTCCTACTACTCAATAAAACTTCTCTTGCCATGCGCAACTACTTACTCCTGGCCGTATTGGGCTTTGCTCTGCTTGGTTGTCAACCAAAGGATCCGTACACCTACGCCATGATCGAAACGGACTTTGGCAACATGAAAATCAAGCTCTACAACAGCACACCAACACACCGCGATAATTTCATTAAGCTAGCTAACGAAAGCTACTACGACGGGCTGCTCTTTCATCGGGTCATGCAAGGCTTCATGATTCAAGGAGGTGATCCTCAAAGTAAAAATGCACCTCCGGGAATGCGCCTGGGCACAGGCGGGCCTGGCTACGAACTCGATCCAGAAATTGGTGCATTGCATATTAAAGGAGCCCTATCCGCAGCAAGAACCCCTAATCCGCAAAAGCGGAGCTCTGGTTCCCAGTTCTTCATCGTGCACGGTAGCTCCGTTGATGAAAAAATGTTGCTGCGTAACGAGCAACGAAGTGGTTATGCTTACACTGATGTACAGAAACAACTGTACATGGAGTTGGGTGGCTATCCCTCATTGGATTACGAGTATACTGTATTCGGTGAAGTGGTGGAAGGTATGGAGGTAATTGATGAAATTGCCGCCGTACCTATCGAATCAGAGAATCGACCGCTGCAAGACGTAACCATGAAAGTTCGAATACTCAACTAATGCGCTTTATGTTCCAACATTCATTCGTTGTTTTCTGTGTAATAGCTCTCCTGGCTATTTCCTGTTCAAGACCCGTAGCTAAATTTACCATGACCGAAAATGTCAAGGCCCTGGAAGCCGTCAGTTTTACCCACGAAACCCTGGAAGGAGAAACCTACCTCTGGGATTTTGGCGACGGCAATACAAGCACAGAGGCCTCCCCTTCGCACAAATTCTATATGCCCGGCATCTATGATGTTCGGTTAACCGTCACCAATGCCAATGGTAAACAGTCAAGTCGCGAACAAACAGTTGTCATCAGCGCCCCGGAACGATGTCTGGTATTGATTGAAACGCCTTTCGGCAATATGGTGGCAGAGATATTCGACACCACGCCTCTTCATCAAGACAATTTCATAAAACTCGTGGAACAGCAGTATTACGACAGCTTGCTTTTCCATAGGGTCATTCAAGGGTTCATGGTTCAAGGAGGCGACCCCAATAGTCGCGATGCCGCTCCAGATGTTATGCTGGGCACCGGCGGCCCTGATTACACTACTCCCGCAGAGTTCGTTGATTCACTCGCACACGTCAAGGGGGCGCTGGCTGCTGCACGTACCAATAACCCGCAAAAGCGGAGCTCCGGTTCGCAGTTTTATATTGTGCAGGGACGCCCGGTATCCGATAGCGATCTGGACACCCGGGAAGGCTTGCATAAATTCCGCTATCCTCGACACGTCCGCGAAAAATATATGGAGATGGGAGGTACGCCTTTCCTCGACCAAGAATATACTGTATTTGGGCAGGTAATCGAAGGCCTGGAAGTCATCGACCGCATCGCCGCAGTACGCACCGACCCCCGCTCCAATCGTCCACAAGAGGATGTATGGATGGTCCTTAAATTAATTCGCTAAGAAGATTAACATGAAAAAGAATACCGTATTAGGCGTTGACATCGGAGGAACAGGAATCAAGGGCGGACTGATTGATATGGAAACTGGCCAAATGATCAGCGAACGACATCGAATTGCCACTCCTCAACCAGCCACACCGGAAGCAGTAGCTGCGACCTTTGCAGAACTGGTTGCTCATTTTGAGTGGGATGGGCCAATCGGTGTAGGTTTTCCCGCAATTGTCCATCATGGCAAGGCCATGTCTGCCGCCAATATTGATCCCTCATGGGTCGGTACGCATATCGAGAAGCTTTTATCGAAAGCCGCCGATTGCCCTGTACATGTTTTGAATGACGCTGATGCCGCAGGAATCGCTGTAATGCGTTATGGGGTAGGCAAAGGCAAAGCCGGGGTGGTTATTATGCTCACCATTGGCACTGGCATCGGCTCGGCCATGTTTATCGATAGCCGATTGATCCCCAATACCGAATTTGGCCATTTGTATCTAAAAGGGCAGGAAGAGGTGGCAGAAAAATATACTTCTGGATCAGCTCGCAAACGCCTTGGCCTGGATTGGAAAGAATGGGGTAAACGTTTCAACACCTACTTGCATCACCTCGATCGATTGTTTTCTCCCGACCTCATCATCCTGGGTGGCGGCGGCAGCAAACACTGGGAGAGTTACAAGCCGGTTATCGACGTAGACTTCCCTGTGATGCCCGCCGGTTTGTTGAATAAAGCTGGTTCGGTTGGTGCGGCCTACTATGCGTGGGCTCTCGAAAAGGGAAAAAAGAAAAAGAAGAAAAAGTAATCGGCACCTAGTCGGGCCGGTAAATCGTGATTAAGGCCAGAATTTCACTATCAAGGCGAAGTTCTGGCACCCATTCGAAGAGCCAACTTCGACCCGAGTAATTGCTTAGCAGGGCCTCGCTTAATCTTTGCAAAGCTTCCTGACGACGTCCGGCAGCAAATAAACAAGCAATGTAGCTGTAAGTGAGCTCTCCCTCTACCAAGGAGGAGTTGGCTTCTTCTAGCACATTCATCGCTTCATCCGGCCGCATCATTTCCAACAAAAACCAAGCTAAGTCCAGCCAAAGTCGGCTGTTATCGGGCCCAAGCTCCAGCGCCTCACGATACGCTCGTTCTGCCGTAGTGAAATCGCCCAATTCAAAGGAGGCCTCTGCCAGGGCAGAGTGATAATCTTCTAGTTCTGGCTGCATTCTGATGGCCTTAGCAAAGAATTCGCAGGCCTTCGACCACTTCTCCTGTGCCGAATAGCACTCGCCAATGCGAAAGAATATTTCATCATTATGCGGATCTATTCGTGCGGCCTCCTCCAGGCAACGGCGCGCGGTCTCATGATGCCCGAGGTGATGAAAGCATTCGCCTCGTCGAACGAGTAGGTCGGTATCTGTTCCAAAGCGTTCGCTAATATCCTGGTACGCTTCCAGCGCTTGTTCAAAGCGCCTCGCTTCGAAACACAATTCAGCGAAATCGTAATAAGCCTCTTCAAAATCTTCATTAATCAAAAAGGCAAATTCATACGCCTCAATAGCATCTTCATAATCGCCAAGGTAGGCTTTGGCGTGCCCCAGGTTATGCCATGCCCGGAATGAATACGGATCTTGATCGATCACCCACTGGTGTAAGGTGACGCTTTCCACATGCTTGCGGCAATACTCTGTGCACAACCAGATGCGGGCCAGCGCTTGTTGGTTGCGCGGCTCGGCCTCCAGCGCGGCTTTGAGGGCCGCGAACATGTAATTATAATCTTCGCGTTTTTCATACACCAGTGCTTCAACCAGATAAATCTCACTGAGGTCCTCTTGTGATGCCTCGAGTTTGAATGGTGCTAAAACGGCTAATGATTCTTCGAAACGCATCAGATGCGCCAGTACTTCGGCACGTAGAAGGCTCAATTCAAAATCGCCGGGAGCAAAGGTATGCGCGCGATCCAGGGTTTGCAATGCTTCCTCTTTCCGATTCGTCAGGAGTAATAACTGAGCCTGACGCAAATAGAAATCGGTAGAAAAACGGTAATGCCCTAAAGCTTGGTGAGTTACGGTTAAGGCCCGCTCGAATTGTTCCTCCGCTTCGTAAAAATCTATGATTTCCTGATAGGAACGTTCATCCAGAAAAACAGCCAGCCCTTGCTGAGTAGAAGCTTCATACTCCGCCACCAACGCAAAAACCCTCGATTCCCATTTTTCTTTTTCCGGCTTGTTCATATAATCTAAGCTACTGAACTTTTTTGTCTTTGGAACTAATAAGTGCAATTGGGGGGTAATCCTTCTTTTAATACGCAAATCCCGCCCTGTTTTGTTTCATAAAATGCCAAAAAGCAATGAAACGGTCGCTTCCAGTTACGAAATGGTTGCTTCAGCTTAACGAACTGACTACTAATACTTTGTAAAAAACAACCATATGTTAGCTAACACATTATTCGTAATTATCATAGCAAATTACCTGCCATGCGAAGAGACCAGATAAACGCCCGCAAAAATACATGCCCCAGCAGCCCATTTCACCAAATCCATTTGGTCTTTCCCCAGACTTAGCGCTATCAATGCCGCCATGAAAGGCTGGAGGTAAATATAGATAGCAGCTGTAGCAGGCGTAACGGTCTGCAAAGCAAAGGCATTGAATAAATACGCCAGGAAGGTAGTCGCTAGCAATACATAGCCGATTGCCCACCACGCGCTAGTATCGATAGCATGCCAAGCGGTCGTTTGTAGTTCCGGCCAGGCAAATGGTAGCACAGCCAAACCACCAAAAAGAAAGATCCACTTAACAATCGTAATCGGATGATAGCGCACCAACAAAGGCTTGACCAAAACAAAATACAAGCCGTACGAGGTGGCATTAACCAAAATAAGTAGATTACCCAAAGCCTGCGAAGAAGAAAAGGACAGCTCTTGCCCATATACTACTAACAAGATGGCTCCTGTTGCTCCAATCGCTATACCTAAACTTTTTCGCCAGGTGATCCGCTCACTCAACAATAGCGCCGAGGCAATCAAAACCAATATCGGGGTGGTTGTCATAATGATCGCCGCACTAATTGGAGTGGTGTATTTCAACCCCATAAAGAAGAACGACTGATTAATGGCAACCCCAAGCAAGCCACATAAAATGAGCCGGCCGATATCTTTTCGTTCGATCGATTCTCGAACAAAAAACCAATGGAAGAGCCAAAAAAGCAAGCCGCCTACACTGATTCGAAGTAATATAAATGGGAGCGGCTGTAAATAGCCCGGATCCATTACCAGCTTAGCAATAGAATAGTTGGCGCCGAATATGACCGCCACGGCAAAAAGGGCAAGATGGGCAAGTGAATTACGCGACACTTCGCAAAGGTAAGTTCCCCTTTCATAAAAGGCTACTTCTCGCCTAAAAAAGGAGGGCAGGGGTGGGATAGCCGTTATGCTATCCAACCCACTGCCCGAAATCACCCGACTGTATCATTTAGTACTTGGTACAGGGTACTTAGTACTGAGATTAGCTGCTGGACTTTCGGTAAACCCGAAAGTCGTGGAGGGAGATGTGACGATGTAATCGCCACTGTGGTAGAAGGTAGAGAGATGGCCAAAATCTCAAAGAATGTAATTTCCGAGATCGGCTACTGCTGTGCTTGGAAACTAACACTTGGTTCTTCTTTTCGCTTTACTCTCTACCTTAGGGGCCCTGCGGACCCGCGTCTCTATACCGATTTAGCCGCTTTGGACTTAATTGTTGCCGCGACGTAATTGCCTGAGCAGGTCGCGCTTGAATTCGCGTTCGGCACGAGGAAGTAATACTAATTTCCGTGGCGACACGCCTTGCTGTAGTTCAGTATAGAACTGGCGCTTTAATGCCAGTACATCTGTCTCCATTTGCAATCGCTGCTCAATGGTCTGAGCAGCTGCCTCGTCGGAGGTCGGTCGGATCGCCTCCCGGCGATAGCGGGCAATCAAGGCCTGTCGTTCTTCCTCATACTGGCTATAAACGGTCCAAAAATGGCCAGCCTCTTCTTCTGTCAGATTCAACCGCTGCGTGATGTAAGCCACTCGCTGTGAACGTACCTCATCCGTTTCTGGCAATTCATCACTCAGGTCTTGCCCCAAAGCGTTGCCGAGGCTAAGTGTTATCAGCGAAAGGATCAACCATAACTTATTCATAAACCATTTCTTATTTTCGACTCTTCAGATTTCAGTAGACAGTTCACTGGCATTAGAACAAATCAATGTCTCCTGCTCCAAGCCAATCGGTATCAGCATTTAGTTCCTTTTCCAGGTCGTAAGGTTCGATTTCGTCCATTTTCGGGATATCGAGCGTAACCCCTTCGCTTTGAGCTACCTCTTCTAATAAGTCGATATCAAATTCATCTACATGAGCTAACACGTAGCTTTCGATAACCTCGGCACTCAAGTCTTCCAAGCTAACTTCAGCTAAAGGTTCTATCCTTGTGGCACCGCTGTCACGCATAACCCACCATACTGCAGTGACAAGCAAGGCGATCGCTGCGGCTATCCGAAGAATTGGACGCCATTTACTACCTAGAGGCACTACCCGGGTAGTTTCTTCTTTCGCTTTTGCCAGCACTTGATCCGCCAGTTGGTCAAAATAGCCTTCTGGTGGCGACCAATCCGCTCGCTGGTCATGTAGTTGCTGCAAGCGGTCGGCACCGAGTGTTTGCAACTCTTCCTGTATGTCGTTATTTTTTTTCATCATTCCCTTTCTATAAACTCAGTCCTGCTCGCGCAGAAACTGTTCAATTTTTTTAACCGCATGGTGGTAACTCGCTTTTAAGCCCCCAACTGAAGTACCCAGCATATCAGACATATCCTGGTAATTGACCTCATCGAAATAGCGTAAACTGAATACCGTTCGTTGCTTTGGTGGCAACAGCTCCAAGCTACTTTGTAGTAGCTGTTGGATGCGGTCCCCGTCAACTTCTACGTCAGCTCGCAATAGTTGCAAACTAAGCATGGCGTCTTCTCCTGAGGCCCCTCTGCTGCTAGGCCGGCGTTTATTCCGATCTAAAAAACTCAACGACTCATTAGTCGCGATGCGATACAACCACGTATACAACCGGCTTTGCCCTCGAAAACGATCGATACTGCGGTGTACCTTGATGAAGGTATTCTGCAATACATCGTCGGCATCGGCATGTGAACCCACCATACGGCGAATATGTTGGTAGAGACGCTCCTGATAGGTCGTCACCAGCAACCTGAACCCCCGCTCACGTTGAGCAGGATCAGCGATTAACGCTAGTAATTGTTCATCCGTCATTGGGGTGCTCAAGGTCTTCGTAGGCTGTTGTTTTGAAAGTATGACCCGTTTATCACCGGAAGGTTTAACCGGTCAATTATTTTTTCTGCCGCATGATTTGCGACATGCCCCCATCACTTGGTACGCAGCTTATTTAGCTTCATAGCAACAAGTTATTGGGCGCTTACGGCTGTTCGTCATCCATTTTTTGTTGGTTTTTACAAGGAATTCCAACGACAGATACGTTTTTCGTAAATTTACCGTTATTGCAATTGATACCAGATCATCCCTGTTTTCCTGCATGGAGAACGCGACAAAGCATCGGAATATTGAGATAGCCTACCAATGAACAGCAGGGTTACCACTATTCCCCAAAACCAGCGCTTGATGAAAAAAGCATTGATAGCCTTAACCCTAATGCTGGCGATCCAGGCTTTCCTACCAGCTCAGCAATCCTATACTGTTCACGTTGGCACTTTCCTCGATGTACGACCGCAAGATTTTGACCCGATCCGGCCGTTAGGCTTCGTCTATGTCAATGCCATCGATGGCAATTTGCACCAAGTATACATTGGAGGATATACCACCCAAGCGGCCGCTCAATCAACCGCCGATGCCCTGCGGCAACGCGGTTTCGACAGCGCCCAGATACAAGCGCGTGACCTGCGCGCCGGCCAACAAGTAACGGTCATACAAATGGCAACTCGCTACCTCAATAAACCGATTGACTGGGAACACCTCCAGCAAGCCGGCCAACTTTACGTCATTCTGGAAGATGAACGGATCAAGGTGGTAGCAGGTGTTTACGAAGGGATTCCTGCAGCCAATCAAACACTTCCTGCCATCAAACAACTCGGCTACGACGATGCCTTTGTGAAGAGCGTCAATAGTGCAGAATTGATTAAAGTGACCGGTTTTTCTACTGGCTTGAAAGAACCATTGATCCCGTTAAATTTCACCGAAACACCTCCCCCTTCACCCACTACTTCGCCGTCTCCGGAACCGGAAACTCGTGTGAACTCACAGCCGGTTTCCATGAATACTACGCAGGATCGGATCGTCACTACGCCACGCACCCCCACTGTGCCCCGCCCTGATAACGCAAGCCCGGCCTCGCCTCCACGCATTGACCGTGAGCCAGTGCCTGCAACAAGTACTCCCGCCGCCGTACCTGCCATGGCTAATGTCGGCAGCCTACCCGAGATCAACGGCCGAGTGAAACGCAACTCTGCGATGGAGCTCCAACGCGTGCTACAGTCTTCCGGTTATTACAGCAGCACCCTCGATGGCTATTATGGTCCCGGCACAACGGGAGCTTATCAAGCCATGATGGCCCAAGATCCAAGTATCCGCAAATACCAAATCCTGGCAGCTAACTTCCCTAACCCCTCAGCAGGTGTTGCCGGCAACCGAATGCAACAAGCCATTGATCGATTACCAACCGACCCAAATGCCAGCTTAATTGTTGAAGGTTCTGCCGAGCCAATGGCCCGGGCTTACCAAGCTTATCAACTATTCCTGACCACCGGCCCGACATTGCAAGTCAACAACCGCATGAATGAAGCCATCCGCTCCGCTTATGAAGGAAAGACACTTACCCAAGTACCGCCATTTGACTACCGTGCCACCTATGCCTATCAAGATCTTAATCAATTGGTGAAGCATCTCTTCTTCGTGCATGCAGCACCGGGTACCGACTATGCAGTACCCTGTTGGATATACAGCCGCCATCCGGCCGAGGCGGCACAAGCTCAAGACGCCATCTCCAATTTCACTAACCACTTCCAGGTCCAAGCTTGTGATGGCTTCCAAAGTTGGCCTGAGATCCAACTCCTGCAAGCTGTTGCGTTTGACATTACGCCAAACGCCCGCGGCGAACGCGAATTGCTCGCTTCCGCTACCGCACACCGCTCTGCACTGTATTTGAGCAGTAGCCCATTAAATACCAATGAACGTGCAGCAGTTGATCGCTGGCACGAGCGATTATGGGCGAGCCTCAGCACCTGGGCCGCTACCGACCCTATGCATGCCGATGCCGCTAAAGCACTTCGCGTGACCTATTTTCAAAGCCTGGTTCGACTGGAAGATTACTATATGGATCGAGGCTTTAGTTCTAGCGAAGCCACCGGATTGGCTTTGGCTAGTATCCAAAGTTTAGCGGGAGTACCATTGAATCGGTTTGCACGCTAAGGCAATCTCTTTATCAGATGCAGTCGTCTATGACCACGGAAGTAGAACGCAAATTCCTACTACCTGATGTGCCTGTCATTCTTGAAGGGCTGTCCGCACAGTCCATTCAACAAGGGTACATTGCTCTTGTCCCTAATGGGAATGAAGTCCGGGTTCGATCCAGGGACGGGGCCTATTTTCTAACCGTAAAATCGGCAGGCCACCTTTCTCGTCAGGAAGTGGAGCTTTCCATTGCAGAAGAACACTTCCAACAACTTTGGGGATTGGCTAGTGAACAAACCTTAGAAAAGCGACGCTACCTTTTAACCGACCAAGGATATACGGTCGAAGTCGATGTTTTTGTGGGTAAGCTAGCCGGGCTGGTTCTCGCAGAGGTCGAGTTCCCCTCCATCACCGCTGCGAATGCCTACCACCCACCGGCCTGGCTCGGGCATGAAGTGACCTCCGACGAGCGGTACAAGAATCGTAACTTGGCCCTCGTCGATCATTTCCATCAACTTAAATAAAGGGCCACTTGCCCCACACCGTAAGCCCATCCTGATGAAAAACTTCCTCATTCTCGCTACTATCTACGCCTGCTTCTTTAGCTGCACCTCCGCTCCAGCCGATCAAAACACGGAGTCCGCGCAAGATTCCACGAATATCGTGGAGCGACCCGCGAACGACACCAGCGAGGAGGCATCCGAAAGCATTATTGAACTCATCATCCACGAAAACGCTTTCCTCGGAATCAGCCCCGGCGACCCCGTCTCGAAGCACCAAAGTAAAACCCGTAAGTCAGTCATCGAAAACGGGGAGGGCAGCTTTGATGTTTACCTCATCCTCGACGAAGACGGGAACGAACTGGGTTTCTTCGACGCTTTGCTTATTGACGAGGAGGAGGAAGTTGGCCTGATTACCGTCACGACCGAAGAAGCCCGTACCGCTGAAGGCGTGCGGGTAGGCATGACTTACAGTGAACTGGCTCGGCTGTTGGATGACTTCACCGTCTACGGCTCTGAGATCGAAGGGCGAGTGCACGTCGACTACGGCAATTATTACTTCCTCATCGATCACCGCAGCTGGGAGGTAGACTTACCTAAAGAGGAGATTCCGGGCGATTCGAAAGTCCAGCAGATTATCATCTCTCGCAAACAACTAATGGCCAACTGGGATGAAGAAGAGGCGGTGGCAGCGGCAACAACCGGTTACTACATCTGCTATGAAAGTGATTCCGGCGCGGCGAAAGACCTGGCTGTTCATTTAACGGACGAGGGTGAAGCCCGCAGCCTCCGCTATCAGGGGCAATCGGAGACCATTTACCTACAGCTTCTTAGCAGGGAGTCTAGTTCCACTGCCTATTCCACCGATGTGGAGCGTTATCGGGAGATCATTGATGGGCAAGCCCACGGCACCTATGAATTCACGAAGTCCGGTAATTGGTACTACGCCAAATACATCCCTGAGGGAAGCGCCAAGGAATTTACTTTTACCTACTCTCCCGATAAGGGCTTTAGTGAGTCTCCCTGCTTTTAGATGAAAGTATTGGGAGTGCTGGGTTTACTTGGTAAAAAAGATGGTACCACCTTCAGTGAAGAGGAAATAGCTATTCATCCTCTTTGTCAATATGTTTGATAAAATTATTGGGCATAAACTCTCCGGTTTCCTTTCTACTGTAACATTTAGTCAAGACTGAGCAACATAAGTGCAAGTGATGTTTTGCTCTTAGCTGCAACTTATCGGTATTTCTCACACCATCTAAAACACTATCATTATGTGTAGAAATTACCTATTAAGCGTATTGTTGATCCTCATTTGTTCTATTTCCTTAACCTCTCAGGTGTTTGTTGACGCGTCCGCCACCGGGGCTAATGACGGCACTTCCTGGGTGGACGCTTTTAGTGACCTAAAGGTTGCTCTGATAACAACCACTACCGACACCTCGATCTGGGTGGCTAGCGGTATCTACACCCCGGCAGGCTTCGACGGTGACCGTGAATCTACTTTTCCTTTTGCTAGAAACCATCACTTACTAGGAGGTTTTGCAGGAACTGATACTTCCGTCCATCAGCGTGACCCTATTACCAACCTTACCATCTTATCAGGCGACCTAAACGGAGATGACATCAGCGGTGACATGACCATTAACCGAAGCGACAATGTTTATA
>SPJK01001957.1_pt1 | contig 26675 bp, 24 predicted proteins | sample 3741771 | NCBI WGS metagenome assembly SPJK01 (sample SAMN10925997, study PRJNA522277) | cold seep metagenome | isolation source: Elba SIP-enriched marine methane seep metagenome, extraction at timepoint T2 | place: Italy: coast of Elba, Mediterranean Sea
GAAATCCCCAATGACATCACCGAAATGGTGAAAAGCACCCTGAACGGCATCGGCGGCAATATACAATTTATCCCCTATGACCCCAGCTTTTTTCTCAACTCCGCCAACACCGGCTACTCCGAATTTACCAACAAAGCCATCCCCGACCTCGTCGTCTCCGGCGGCATCACCGAATTCGACCGCGGCCTGGTCACCAAAGGCGACTCCACCGAAATTGAAGCCACCTCCGGCGACTTCGGCCTCAGCTTTGAAGACCAAAGCAAAGGCTCGCTGGCGCAAGTCACCCTCGACTTCAACATGATCGACTTCCAAACCCTGGCCGCGATACCCCGAATTCAAGCCATCAACGGCATCAAACTGCACAAAGCCGTTAAAGAAGACAGCTTCGCCTTCACCGTCAAAAGCGTCACCCTCGGCGCCAAAGGCACCATCAAAAAAGTCCAAGGCCGCCACGCCGCCGTGCGGCTGCTGGTTGAACTCAGCATGGTGCAACTGCTGGGCCGCTACCAAACCCTCCCCTACTGGACCCTGCTGCCGGGCGGACAAGCGGACAACGTCGTCATAGACCAGCTTAACCGATTCTACTACAGCGTCACTGAACGGCAAAAAATCGCCTTTATACAACGCCTGCTCTACCTGCACGGCTACCAAGTCGCCGCCGACGGCCGCCTCAACGGACCCACCCAAGACGCCCTGCAACAAGCCGCCGGTAAACTCAACCTGACCGCCGCAGGTATTGACTTCGACACCTTCCTGGCGCTCTATGAAAACGTCCCCATCGACTACGCCACCCGCTACCGCAGTGAAAAAATAGACGGCGTCTTCGCCCTACTGGAAGACGACGGCCAAGCCCCGCTTGAATCCACCCAAACAAGCGTCGAACAAGTCGCCGTCAGCCCGGAAAGCAACACACCGATCATCGACGACGGCGTTATCACTCTCAACACCGACAGCAACAATTACGCCATCGGCGACACCATGGGCATCCGCTTCAGCGTAGACCGGCCGATGTTCGTCCGCCTGGTCGTCATCAACTCCAGCGGCGAAGTTAGCACCCTGTTTCCGAACCCCTACCAAAGCGACAGCTACTGCAAACCGGGCGTCGAATACCAAATACCGCCGCGCAACGCCGACTTCACCCTGGACATCGGCGGCCCCGTCGGCACCGACAAACTCCGCGCCGTCGCCAGCAGCAAACCAATAGCCGCCGAAGCCCTGCACTTCACCCCCGACGGCGAATTTGACGAACTCAAAATGGCCGGCCTGCCGGTGCGCGCCGGCGTCAACATCAACATCCGCTAACCGAGGAGAACCCGCATGAAAAAGCTAATCACGCTGCTCGCCCTGACCACCCTGATGGCCTGTGAATCGCCGCCGGTTAGACGCGCCGAACTGATCGCCCAACACCCGGAATGGGACGAACAAACCGTCAAAATCATCACCGCAGGCTACCTGGTGAAAGGCATGAACACCGACCAAGTCAGAGCCGCCTGGGGTCGCCCCTGCTACACCTGCACCGGCACCGTCAAAGAGCAAAGCGGCGAACGCTGGCTAGCCTGGGAATACCAAACCCAAATCGTCTTTTTTGACCACAATGAAAAAGTCCTCCGCTGGACCCAAAAATAAGAGGAACGACAATGAACACACTCAAATACACCCTGAACACACTACTCATCGCCGCCGCCCTGCAACAAGCGCCGCTGCACGCCGAACAAAAAATTCAAATGATCACCGACCGAGTGCCCTCGGCGGCGGAACTGGGCAACACCCTGTTCTCCAAACCCGCCCAAGCCACCAAACCCAACTACAAAGCTGGCGGCCTCAAAACCCGCTCGATCAGCTTCGGCAAAGCCCCGACCCCCGCGCCGAGCGCCCCGGAAACCCAAGCAGCGGCCAGCGACAGCGGCGCCAGCATAGGCCTGCCGATCAAATTCGGCTACAACTCGGCGAAAATACTGCCGGAATCGAAACCGTTTCTGGACGAAATCGGCAAAATGCTCTCGATGCCCGACTACAACCATGAACGCTTAGTCATAGAAGGCCACACCGACGCCTCCGGCTCCGACGGATACAACCAATATCTCTCGGAAAAGCGCGCCAAATCGGTAAAAAGCTACCTGATGAAAAACTATCAAATCGGCGGCGACCGACTATTTGAAAACGGCATGGGCGAAAGCCAACCGTTGCCGGGTGAAAACCCCTATGCCGCCGTTAACAGACGTGTGCAGTTTTATCGGGCGCCTTAATGGATTAATGCGGAGCGGATATGCTAAGTCCGCTCCGCGTTATTATAATTTACGAAATGACGGTAAGGTGACAATATGAAAATTTTTGTTTTATTTTGCTTGATCGCTTTTGGGTTTCATGGCCTTGCATATAGCGCGGTCAATATGGTTGAAAAAGAACCTGCGACGGACTCAATGCAAAAAGCTAAGCCTAAGCCGAAGAAAAAAATTGTCGTGTCGCCGAAACCGATCGTTCAATTGCATATTGATGGCTATTTAGATCAAAAGTACGTTCGGTTGGTGCTGGATGTGGAAAATGATAAAGATGTCAGCGGCTATATCTTTTTTGAGGATGGCTCTCATAAATATATTTATGGCGATAAAGAAGGTAATGCCTTTCACATTTATAATCCGGGCGGTGGGTATATCAATGTGATTTTGGATTAATAATCTTGTGATATTAGAATTTCCCTGAAATAATTTTTGTAAATGGAAAAGTGACTCAATTACAAAACCACTGTGAATAGCTGACTTTATGAAGCTAAGAAACGATTTATACTATAGTTAAGCTTTACAGAAACAGGTAAGGCGAAATAGACAGTCTCAGGCTATCCGGTTGGGTGTTGGGTTAATTTACCCGGTAAAATTCAACCCGTCTATTGATGGCGTCATAAGGCTTTGATCCGGGAAGCGGTTGATTTTCACCTTGGCCTAAAGTCTTTATCCTATTAGGGTGAATTTGAAAGTGATAGGTGAGAAAATTTTTGACTGCGGTCGCGCGTTGTTTAGATAAACGATAATTATAAAAATCCGAACCGCTGGCGTCAGTATGGCCCACCAGTACAATATTGATTTTGGACATTTTTTCGAGCTTTAACAGGATGCCCATTTCATTCAGGTAAGGTTTAGACCCAGGCTTGATCATACTGGAATTAAAGGCGAACTGAATAGGTAAGCCTATGCGGTCAGATGAAAAATGTTGTTTGGGATTCATGTGTATGGAACGGGATTTGGGGGTTGATGGTTTCAACAAAATTTCCGCCATTTCATGGGCGGAGGGTACGCGATCCAAAAACATTCTCACTTCGGCCGAGCAGTTTGAAGATGATATTAAAAAGGCGGAACAGAGAGAGGCAATGACAGAAAAATGTTGTTTAGACATGATGAAAATTCCTAATGCTGAATATTCATAAGTTACGATGTTTTTTAATGATAGTTGATGTTATCAAAGTTGTGCTGAAATTTTTACTTAATGGTTTAAGAGTTTTTTATCAGGGCGTTCGGGAGAACATTATGAACACAAGGTTATTAGAAAGAAAATTGTTATTGCTTTTTAGCATGTCGTTTTGGATGAGCTCGCCTTTAAAGGCGGATGATTGCGGGGTTTTGATTCTGGAAGAAAATAAGAGTTCAGCCGTAAGCATCAATAAAAACACCTGTATGCGTAAAGAGAATCTTGCCAAAGGCAGTTCGCTAACCGTTAAGGCGAATGGAAGGTTGTGGCTGAAATCCAGTCCTTCCGCAACCAGTGGTTTTGCTTTTCAAATAATTTGTCAAAACATTTCTGCCAGGCCGGTGACAACGCATATTGATGGTTTTTTGCCGCCTTGGCTGCGTGTATCCGGTTCTGAGCAATGTACGCCCTGGGGCGTCAACAATAATCTAAGTTGCAGCAATAAAGCATCTCCAGGTAGAAAAAGCTTTTTTTGCTCATTGGCTCGGGAAGACAAAAGCAAAGTGGCTTTTGCGGGGACATCTCAAGAAAAGTCAGTGAAGGTTCGAGGCAACTGGAAAGCCCGGTCAGTGGAGCCTTATGCGAAATTTCAAAAACATGTCTCAAGCGATATGGCTTTATGTAAACAAGTTAACAATATCACCAGCAACATTCAAATGACATGGAAAGTTAAAGGCAGCGAAAATGAGAAGTATGTCGATATTGTGTCCCCATTGGGACTGGATGAACATTTTGTCGATTGTGCGCTGGCTGTGTTGAGTAGTTATGACTTTGATACCCATGAGCTTGGCAAGTCTTTTAAAGATAAATTTTAAGTCATCGAGACTATGCGCTTGATGTCATTGACGACGCGTTATATCAATATCGTCTATGCGATTATGGCGGTGCTGTGCGGCATGGTGATAGATGTATATGTAAAAGATAGAATGGATTACTGGATCCATGATTCGGCCATGCTGTACCAAGTCAGAACCGAGTGGTTACATTCCGTGATTGTCGTATTGGATGATGATGTGCCTTATAGCGTAGGCCGAAAACAAGCTTTGCCGCTTTTTGCATTGGCTACTGACCGTATGGTCAAGGCCGGCGCTAAAGGCGTTTTTTTAGATGCCAGAATCAGCAAACAAATGGCGGCAAAAATGCCTTATGCGCAATGCATGCAAGAGGCTAAGCAGGTCGTTTGGTCTGAACCCCAATGTATTAGTGCTGATCAGCAGCAATGTTTAGTTGTTAATAGCGAAGCAGGCAATGCGCCTTTGAAGATGAGTGCGAAAGCCATACAGCATTTTAGCATTGCGCCTTATTTCGACGCCCAGGCCAATTTACCGGATTTTTTGCTCTATGGTTGGGAATCAGCCATGTCGATTCCTGAAACAGGCTTGCAAGTCAGCGATCGGGTGGTAACGCGAGATAATCCTGTCGCGCGTTGGCTGGACTTAAGCAAAGACAGTGCGGTGCATCGAATGGTGACGCAATTAGCGCCGGATAATCAGGATGCCTTATATAGCAGCGATCAGGATAAAATTTGTAATCAGCGTTTTCCTTGTCGCCGGGTGCGGTTAAGTCTGCCGATTTCTCAAGTGCAGACGGAAGGCAAACAATTGGTGTTGCCGGTGAGTAAATTGGCGGCTTGTGACCAACAAACAGCTTTGGAAACGGCGGCGTTGGCGAAAGATCGAGTGGTCATATTACAAACCACTTCGCCTACTGAGCAAACAGATCGATTGATTACCCCGATGACAACGGCTTTATTCAGTCCGGGGCAGTTAACCCCTGGGTCGCAATTTATCGCGGATGAAATCGAAACGATTTTAAATCAAGATCATCCAAGAGCGCCGAATCTATGGGTGAAATTAGCCTTATTCATTTTTCTGGCCGCGTTAAGCGTCTATTTAACGGTCAGAAAACCAGCGTTATTAGGCTTGGTCGCCATTGTGGTTTTTTTGGCTTTATTGGCGCTGTGCCTGCTTAATCCATTAATTCAATTATGGCCGGTTTTCGCCGGGATGATGGTTTTTTTAACTGCGGCCGGTCAATCAATGACGGTTAATTTATTGATCGGTTTGAAAGAGGGGCGCTTGATCAAGCAGTACATGCCCAAACAAATTCATAACCTGTTATTTTCTCTCAAAGCCAGCGATTCTTTTCGCAACAAACGTTGTTATTCCATTGTATTGATGAGCGACCTGGCGGGTTATACGACCTTAACCGGGCTGCTGAAAGAACCGGATTTAATTTTGGATTTGATGAATGACTATCTCAGCGAAACAGCCTTTGTCGTACAAGATAAATACAATGGCTGGTTTGAGTCTTATATCGGCGATATGGTTTGCTATTACTGGCCGTTTGATGAAAAAGACGAGAAATCCTTTGCCAATGCAGTAAAAGGCGCGTTAGAGTTGTCCAGATTACAAGATAAGTTTTTTGCTGAACTGCCGCATCGTTATGAGCAGAAGTTGGATGATTCGGTGTTGGGAGAGATCAAAAAAATCATAGATGCGGGGATTGGGCTTTCCGTCGGTGAAGTGGTGATGGGGAATTTAGGCCCGAAAAACGGCGTGCAGAAATTCGGTATTTTGGGCGACCCGTTGAATTTGGTTTCCAGAGTTGAAAGCCTGACCCGGTTTTTTAATACCGATATTATCGTCACCAAAGAATTTTTACCGACCATAGAGAATAATGGTTTTGTGGTTCGGCGTTTGGGCTTGATGAAGGTTAAAGGCAGAATTGAGCCTGAAATGTTGTATGCTTTAGGCGAGGATGACGGCAATGACGAAAGGTTTATGCCTGAGCATATTGCCGTCTGGGAAAAATATTTGCTGGCGGTAGAGGAAGAACGCGAGGAGTTGCCGGTATGCCCTGCGATTTATGAGCAGGATAGAAAAGCATTAGCCGGTTGGTTGAGTCGTAATCTATTAGAAGATAAGGTGTGGAAGCTCGATGAAAAATAAAAAAATATACTTTATCAGTTGTTTAGTAACCGTTTTGTTTTCCGGTTGCGCTTCGCAGCCGTTGAATTTGACGGAACAAAGCGGCAACGCCGACGCCTTTTTGGTGGTGGATTGTTTATTGCCGGGCGAGCTGCGTCAACTGGGGCGCTTGACGACTTATATTACCGCGCGTAAGGCGATAAAGACAACCGCTAGCGATTGCGCGGTGCGCGGCGGCGAGTTTACCCCGTCGGCGATGGCGTCTTATCAAACTGCATTTAAAATCTGGATGCCCAAGGCGGAAGCCGGTGACCCTGAAGCGCAGGCTTATGTCGGCGAAGTTTATGAAAAAGGTTACGGCAGAGAACCGGATTTTGAAATGGCGGCTTTGTGGTATCGAAAAGCTGCTCGACAGGGTAATTATCGCGCCCAGGTAAATTTGGGCTATTTATACGAAAAGGGGTTGGGGGTTGAAAAGGACAGACAAAAAGCCGCTGAGTGGTATGCAAAAAATGTCAGTCGTCAAAATGTCGAATTTACTTCGACGATCACGACTGCGGAAGATGGCGACCAGTCTTCCGAACAAATTCGTTTGTTAAAGACCGAATTAAAAAATAGTGAGGCGGAAAAAGCCTTATTAACGAAACAAATGCAGGATCAACGGCGGCAATTACAACAAAATAAACAAAATGTTGCTGAATTAGAGCAAGTTATTAACAGTATTCAGCAGAAAATGAGCCATAGCAGCGGGCGACAACAGACTGTTTTGGCTAATCAAATGCAAGAAAAACAAACCTTGTTAAAGCAAGCTCAGGATGAGACCCGTTTGTTGGATGAGAAGTATCAGCGACAATTGCTGGCATTGAGGGATAGTCTTGGCAATATGGAAAAACGCGCTCAGCAAATTGCTGAAGAGTTAAGTAAACAGCGCGACCAATCTGCTTTACTGCAAGTTAAGTTAGCGGGCAGCGCAGATGAAAAGCAGCGGCTAAAGCAAGGTTTGGAGACCAAGCGTCAGCAATTGCAGGCCAGTCAGCAGAATGTAGCGGATTTAAAAAAAGTGATTGCTGATATACGTCGGCAAATGGCGACATCCGATCATCAGCAACAGTCTAAATTGAGCCAACTATTGTCGGAAAAGCAGAATTTATTAACCGGCGAACAACGAAAAAATCAGCAATTGGAGCAACGTTATCAGCAGCAATTGTTGGCCTTGAAAAGTAATATCAGCAATTTGCAGGCAAAAACTGAGCAAATTACCGGAGAACTGCAAAGTCAGCGAGATAAAGCCGGTCAATTACAAATTAAGTTAATGGAAGCGGAAGCTAATCTGGCCAGTACGGAGCAACAATTATTGCTGCAGGAGACAGAGTTCCAGAAAAAAATTGATATGTTGTCGGCGGATCATCAGTTGCGGCAGGGTGAACAACGGGAATCCTGGAAAGATGAGGTTGAGCAGCAAATGGCCGCGCAGCAACAATTAATTAAACAATTAGAAGAAGAGAAAGTCGCATTTCAACAAAAAATGGCGACTCTGGAAAAACAGCGGCAACAACAAATAACCCCGGAAAAGCCTAAAATTGAAATTATTGATCCTTCATTTATTTATAGCCGCGGAATAGCCACAGTAAAGCTAAGGTCTTTGGTGAAAGAACGTGAATTGATCGGAAAAGTGGATTCTCCGGCGGGCTTGATGACCTTGTTAATCAATGACCGAAAAACCAAGGTGGATGAATATGGATTATTTCGGCTTAATATGAATTTGTCTAAGCAGGAAACGCCGGTTGAAATTGTCGCAGTTGATGAACGAGGGCAACGCAGCAGTCTGAATTTTGTGTTTTCAATGACCGGCGCCGAGCAAATGGATGCGCAGCGCCCCGGCTTACCAGAAAACAATCCTTGGAGCGTATTAAATTTCGGTAATTATTATGCGTTGATTATCGGCAATAATAAATATCAAAAAGTGCCGACTTTAGATACGCCTCGTGCCGATGCCAGAGCGATCGATGCTGTTTTAAAGGCTAAATATGGCTTTAAAACTCAGGTTTTGCTGGATGCAACGCGTTATGAGATTTTATCGGCGTTGAATAAATTAAGAAGTCAATTGACCGAAAATGACAATTTATTGGTGTATTACGCCGGTCATGGCGAGCTGGATAAAGTCAATATGCGCGGGCATTGGTTGCCGGTTGACGCTGATGCCGACAATACCGCAAATTGGATTTCCACAGTTGCCTTAACGGATATATTTAACGCTATGAATTCCAAGCATATTCTGGTGGTTTCCGACTCTTGCTACTCCGGAGCGATGACCCGTTCCTCGCTAGCGCGTCTTGATGCCGGTATGAGCCGGGCGCAACAACATGATTGGCTGAAGGCGATGATCAAAACCAAGTCCAGAACGGTGTTGACATCGGGCGGATTTAAACCGGTTTTGGATGGCGGCGGCGGCGATCATTCGGTTTTCGCTCAAGCCTTTATTCGCGCTTTGGCGGATAATAAGGGATTATTGGAAGGGCAAAGTCTTTATCGCAAGGTTTCATCCGGGATTGTGACTATCGCCGCCGGTTATGGGTTTGAACAAGTGCCTGAATATGCGCCTATCCGGCATTCAGGGCATGAGTCGGGGGAGTTCTTTTTTGTTCCTAAGATTTAATTATTCTTGGAAAATAGATTATGTGTTAGGCTTGAACAAAAAATTATACCTATACTATTATTGTTTTTTGACTATGGCCTAATTAATAAGTCATTGTAATAAAATTGAACGGGCATTCTGAGAAAGTAAGAATGAGGAGTATGGCATTGAAAACAAAAAATGGTACAAAGTTTATAGCTTTTGTTGGGGGGCTTGCCCCGGTTTTTATGGGTTCCGCCGTAGCCCAAGAAGTTGCTGATCCAACGGATAAAGTATTTTGGCAATCTGTTTGCGGGGTCAATGAAACTGACCCGCTGCGTTTAGCTATCGGCGGAGAATTACAAGAAACTTGTCGGTTGATTTTGAATACGCCGGGTTCAGCCGCCCACTCCACGGCTTCTTCAACAGGCAATAATTTAACCATTTCAGGCGGTTTGGCGCGCAGTACGTCGAGTAGTGATGAAGCGCGTAAGCAAAAAATTAAAGAACGCTTGAAAGAGTTGAAAGAGAAGCAGGAAAATAATCAAGGCGCTGGCGATATTTTGGATAGCGAACGTTTGGGCTTTTTTATTTCCGGTAAAACCACCCAGGTTGATCGAAAAAATACCGATATTGAAACCGGTTATGATGCGGAAACATACGGCTTTGTGGCGGGGATGGATTATCAATTCAGCCGGGATTTCGCTGCCGGATTGGCGATCGGTTACGCCAATATCGATACTGAATATGATGGCGGCAGCGGCGTCCAGGATACCGATTCGGTATCGGTGATGCTTTATAATCATTTTTCGCCGATGGACAATTTATCGCTCAATGCTTATGCAGCCTGGACCGGCTATGATTATGACTCAACCCGGAATATTACCATCGATTCTTCAAATATCGATCCGGCGACGGTGATGATTTTAAATGGGACGGCCAGAGGAAATACGGACGGCGATCAGCTGATGGCCGGCATCGGCGCCAGTTATGATTTGAATATTAATAGCTTGACGATCACGCCGAGGTTTAATTTCGATTATTCCGACACCTGGATTCAAGGTTATACGGAAACCGATAATGATGGTTTGGCGCTGATCTATGAAGATCAAGCCATTCATTCGTATAAAACAACATCCGGTATCGATTTATCTTACGCCAGCAGTTTTTCCTGGGGGGTTTTATTGCCTAGGGCTAAAATTTATCATGTGCATGAATTCAGCGATTCCAGTCGCATAATTCATGCATCATTTGCGCAGGACAATAAAGGCGTCGCCGTTGACAGCGTTACTGAATCGCCTGATCGAGACTATCTAGTATTCGGAGTAGGATTTTCTGCTGTTTTGCCTCATGCATTACAGCTTTTTGTCGATTTTGAAAAAATTGAAGAGCATCGCTATATCAACAGTTACACAGTGACCGGCGGTTTGAGAATGGGTTTCTAATGTAATTTCTGTGGGTAGACGATGGATAAAAAAACAATAAATGGGTATTGAGTTTACCCAAAAGATTACTGACTATGACTAAAGCCTCTATATTTAAACGCGAACATTTCGAGAAAAGCTGGCTACGCTTATTAATTCAAGGGGCTTTTTTGCTTATATTGGGCTTGCTGGTGGCCGCTTCAAGCTTATTGAACGCTGACGCCGTTGTGTTGGCGGCCAGGGAGTTTTCCTGGCTGCCCTTAAGCGGAATAATCTTTGTTTTGCTGGGCTTGGAAGAGTTATTGGAAGCCTACCTGGCTAAAGAACCGCGCGAGTTTCATCAAAACTTGCAAGTCGGCATTTTAGACACCGTCGTCGGAGGCTTAATCATCGCCAGCGTATCCGAAATGCCGGAACAATTAAAACTATTAATTGCTGCGTTTTTAATAGTGCGCGGGTCGGTCAGGGTCGTGTTAGTGCATGCGCTTAAGTTACCGCAAAAGCTGTTTACGACCCTTGCCGGCAGCGTATCTATGATTTTGGGAATATTGATCGCTAGTGATTACACCATTGGCGGCGCAGCGTTTTATTCGTTCAGCTTGAATTTGGAAATCGCTTTTAGGGGCTGGGCGATGATGACTTTCGCCTGGTGGTTGAGAAGCCGCAAAATGGCGGAAAAACAACAATCAAGCAAAGAATGATTACTTAATAAAGTGATCCTCACTATCGAACTGATTCAGATTATCCACCCAACTGATGGTGATCTTGTCGCCTGAATTCACATTGTTTAACATAAACACAAAATAAGGGTCTTTAGAAATGCTGCCGCTTAAATGACTGCTTATCACGGTCTTATCATTATGTTTAACAATGAGTTCCTGAATGAAATGAGCGGGAATGAGTTGGTCGCTATCCTTATCTCTCATTCGGCCGTTTTCCATTGGATGAGCGATTAAGGTTCTAATCTGCATTTTATCGCCCAAACGTTTACTTCTGATTTTTATGCTGGACATCAGTTTCCGCAGCCTCCCTTGCTGACTTTAACAAACCTGCTGGCTTTATAAATGTTTTCATTATCCATTGCAATGATAATCAATTGGCCGCTGGCAGCCATTTTTATACGGGCGGTGATGAAAAAATCGACATCGTTACTGAGATTAAACTCAGCCGATAACGGTTTGGGGTTATTATCGACTAAGATGTAGACTTTGCCGATATTGGGTAAATCACTTTGAATGGTCACCGGAACGACTGCGCCATTTTCGGCTGTTTTCGGCGCTTTTATTTTTATTTTATGGGTTTCAATGAGTTCGGCCTGATTGAACAACCGAGTTAGGGTATCTTGATAACTTTGTTCCTTGAAGTTATCCGATGGCCAAGCGGCATATGCGGCTTTGAACAGCCCTGAACCGGAAAGCCAGATTGAACCTGCAAATGTTGTTAAATGTTTTAGGAATCGTCTGCGCATGGCTCAAGTCGGGTGATTGCAATAGTCATTTATTATAAAAAAATTAATAGAAATTAATAGTAACAATCAGAAATCTAATCAAGGAAGGAAATGCAGCATTATAAATTAAAATTCAGACCGGATATTGAAGGTTTAAGAGCTTTAGCCATTATTTTGGTGGTTTTGGAACATGCTGATAGTCGTTGGTTGCCTGGAGGGTTTATCGGCGTTGATATTTTTTTTGTTTTATCAGGTTTTTTGATTACCGGTTTGCTTTTACAAGAGATTGTGGAAAACGGGCGGATAAAATGGTTGGCGTTTTATAGTCGGCGTTTTAAACGGTTATTGCCGGCGCTGATTTTTATGCTGCTGGGTTCGTGGTTGCTTGTGCTCCTATTTTTAGCGCCGTATGAACAATTTTTTCATGCTGATGCAATGCAATATGCATCTGTTTGGGCAAGTAATTTTTTCTTTGCTTTTTCAAAAATCGGCTATTTTGATGCGACCGCTCAGGAAAATATTTTTTTGCATACTTGGTCATTAGCGGTAGAAGAGCAGTTTTATATTGTCTGGCCTTTTTTGCTTTATTTTTTTCTCGGCGCATTCCAGTGGCAGGGTGGGAAAGCCGATTGGAAAAGGCTTGTTTGGGGGTTGTGCGGAACCTTGTTGATTTGTTTTATATTTGGCTTATTTTTATCTTATACACAGCCTGTATGGGGATTTTATCTTATGCCTGCAAGAGCGTGGCAATTTGCTGCAGGCGGTTTGACATTTATGTTGTCTCATAAACTAATATTTTTTCGAAAGGATAATGTGAGCAATCGATGGGTATCAATGCCATTTATCGCTGTACTATTGGGCTGGGTTGCGATTGTCTCATTAGTTGTTGTGGCTGTATTGATGCCGGATAATGTGGTTTATCCGGGCTTTTGGGCTATTATTCCCTCTTTAGCGACTTGTTGTATCCTGTTGGTTGGAAGTATTGAGCCAAACTCTTCTATGGCTAAATGTTTGTCACTCAAGCCTATGCAAGGGATTGGGCGACTGTCATATTCATGGTATCTATGGCATTGGCCGATATTGATAATATTATCAGAAAATGTTTTTCAATGGCTGGAACAAGCGGCGGCGGATTATCAAAATGTCAAAACGTTGGATTTCAATGACATTATTTGCCCTGAAAAACAATGTAATGCGATGCAAAACGGACAAATTGTTTTTAGAGATAATCAGCACCTTACTCAAGCCTATGTTTCGTCTTTATCTGAAAAAGTGATTGAACTTCTTGAATGAATAATCAATTTATCCGACTGATTCCGCTTTCGGTCCATTAACATCTTCCGGGTCTCCCTCGTAAGGCGTTGCATATTTGCATTCTTTTTGCGGGCAGACCTTTTCAGGGCCTCGGCGCTTGGTGGTTTTCAGGGTTAGCACTGGCCAATTGCATTCCGGGCAGCTTTCTTTGACTGGCGCATTCCATAAAGCATAATCGCAACTGGGGTATTCGGAACAGGAATAGAATACTTTGCCGTAGCGTGATTTCCGCTTTAGGATATTTCCTTTTTTACACTGCGGACATTCAACACCGGTATCTAAAGGTTTTTCCAGCGGTTCAATATGTTTACATTTCGGGTAGCCGCTACAGCCGATGAATTTGCCGTAACGACCGGTTTTTATGACTAAAGCCGAATCGCATTTCGGGCAAGTACGCCCTTCCACAACTTCCGGTTCATTGGATTGGGTGCCGTCATCATTCAGGTTGCGGGTATATGAGCATTCTGGATATTGGGTGCAACCGATAAAACGCCCGTTGCGGCCTAATCGGATCGATAATTGGCTGCCGCAATCCGGACATTTTTCGTCTATTGCTTCCTGAGTCACATCGCTGCGTTGAACGGACTCATCCTTTTCGGTAATCAACTGAGTAAAAGGCTGCCAAAAATCATTCATTAACGGCACCCAGTCTTTTTCACCGCGGGCGACGGCATCTAAGTTGTCTTCCAGATTAGCGGTAAAGCTGTAGTCAACATATTGGGTAAAATGCTCGGTCAAAAATTTATTGACGATACGACCGACATCTGTGGGGTGAAAACGTTTGCTGTCCAGAGTGACGTATTCTCGATTTTGCAATGTGGAGATAATCGAGGCATAAGTCGAAGGGCGGCCTATCCCGTGTTCTTCCAAGGCTTTTACCAGGCTGGCCTCGCTGTAGCGCGGCGGCGGCTCGGTGAAATGTTGATTGGCGTTGATTTCGTGTAAATCGACCGGGCGGCCTTCTTCCATAGGCGGTAGAAAGCTTTCTTTATCGTCGGTGTCTTTTTTATCGTCACGGCCTTCCAGGTAAACCGCCATGAAACCCGGTTTGGCGATGGTTGAGCCGGTGGCGCGGAAAACATTTTGCTCGCTGCCGCAATGCAGATCGACGGCCACCAGATTTAAGGTTGCATGGATCATTTGGCAGGCGACGGTGCGTTTCCAAATCAATTCATAAAGCTTGAACTGTTCAGCTGTCAGGCGATTTTTAACATCTTCAGGTAAACGTTTGGCTGAGGTGGGTCGTATTGCCTCATGCGCTTCCTGGGCGTTTTTGGATTTGGTTTTAAATGAACGCGGCGATTCCGGCACATTGTCGGCGCCGTATTTTTCGGCAATCAGTTCACGGATGTCGGCAATCGCTTCATCCGCCAGATTCACCGAGTCAGTACGCATATAAGTGATTAAACCGGCTGTTTCGCCGCCTAAATCAATGCCTTCATAAAGTTGTTGCGCCACCATCATGGTGCGTTTGGTGGTGAAGCCTAATTTACGGGCGGCTTCCTGTTGTAATGTTGAGGTGATGAATGGCGCAGCCGGATTGCGTTTGCGTTGTTTTTTTTCCAGTTTAGCGACGATCAGTTTGCCGTCAGCAACATCCAGTAAAGTTTGTTTAACTTCGGTCGCCGTTTTTTCATCGGTGATGCTGAATTGTGCGAGCTTTTCACCCTTGAAATGCGTCAGCTTGGCTTTAAAAGGTTGCTTATGCGCGCTGACATCAGCTGTATGAGACCAATATTCGCGGGTTTTAAAGGCTTCAATTTCCAGCTCGCGTTCTACAATCATTCGCAAAGCCGGGCTTTGCACGCGACCTGCGGAGAGTCCTCTGCGAATTTTTTTCCACAATAACGGCGATAAGTTAAAGCCGACCAGATAATCCAGAGCGCGACGAGCCTGTTGTGCGTTCACCAGCGTCGTTGACAGCTCAGTGGGGTGGGCAATCGCTTCGGAAACCGCTTTTTTAGTGATTTCATGGAATACCACCCGGTGTACGGTTTTTTCCTTTAATAGTTTTTTGCTTTGCAAGTATTCATGCACATGCCAGGAAATGGCTTCTCCTTCCCGGTCGGGGTCGGTCGCCAGATACAAGTTATCGGCTTTTTTCATTTCCTTGCTGATTTCCTGCAAATGCTTCAGGTTCCTATCGATCACCTGGTATTTCATGGCTAAATCATTATTGGGATCAACTGCGCCTTCTTTGGGGATCAAGTCTCTGACATGGCCAAACGAAGCGAGCACCCGATAGTCTTTACCCAGGTATTTCTCGATGGTTTTACATTTTGCCGGCGATTCTACGATGACTAACTTTTTACTCATGAAGGTCAATGTATCTGAAAATTGATTTAGTGCAAGGTGTCGGGGACCATATCGTAAACGATATCTTCCATACGGGAAAAAGCGTGATCGTCCTCAGACTGGCTTAATAAGATCATTAATACAAGCCATTTAAGCTTTTCTAAGGTGAGATTTTCATTTTTTAAGGCCATGGCCCGGTCAATGACAATTTCACGGTTATCCGGCGTTAGAATTTGATTGGTTTCCAAAAATAGTAATAAGTTTTGACATTCATAGTCCAATACGTTTTTTTCTTGATCATTGTAGATCCTGAAAGAGGTCGGTGAATTGGAAATGGGTGAATTGTCTTTGAAATCCGAAAGCGATTCCAGCCAGTCAAAAGCCTTATTGATTTCGTTTTGTTGAAAGCCGGCATTAATCAGTTCATTGGCGATAACATTGGCGTCAGCATAGCTTTCAATTTCGTCGGCCAAGTAGTTTTCAAATAAGTAAATTAGAACATCAAAAATATCTTCTTTCATGATAATAATTTTTTAGTTAAGTCGCATATAGCTACCGCCGGCTAAGGACGTTATATAGCCTTCGAGTTCCAGCACCAGTAAAATTGAAGAGACAGACTCAACAGAAAGACCGCTTTTTTCCACCAGATAATCTACTGTTGTGGGGCTGAACAAGATTAAATTCAATAGATTTTGTTGTTCAAGGTCAAGCGTTGTTTGATTGTTTTCCGGTATTGCGTTGCTATCATATTGATAATATTGACCTAATTCTTCAAAAATATCTTCTGTGGTTTCTACTAGTTTAGCGCCTTCGCGGATTAAAGCATTGCAGCCGCGCGCTAAGGGGTTATGAATTGAGCCGGGGATGGCGAAAACTTCGCGGTTTTGTTCCAAGGCCATTCGCGCAGTAATTAATGATCCGCTCTGTTTGGCCGCTTCCACCACCAGCAAGCCGATGCAAAGCCCGCTGATAATGCGGTTGCGGCGCGGGAAATGATTGGCTTTTGCCGAGGTTCCGGGCGGGAACTCCGAGACGATTGCGCCTTTTACCAAAATGTCTACGGCTAATTGTTTATGGCGCGCCGGATACACTCTGTCCAAGCCGGTGCCGGCAACGGCTATGGTGTGACCAGCGGCTTTTAATGCGCCTTGGTGGCTGGCGGCGTCTATGCCTAGCGCCATGCCGCTGGTGATGGTATAGCCGTGTTTTGCTAAATCTTCGGCAAATTCCAGTGCCGTCATGATGCCGTATTCAGATGGATTGCGGCTGCCGACAATAGCGATTTGCGGTTGTTTGAGCAGTTGTAGGTTGCCGCGCACGAATAACAGCGGCGGGGCGTTATCGATTTGTTTGAGTAGATCCGGATAATCCGGATCCTGTATCGTTAAGGCATAGTGGTGATCCTGTTCCAACCATTGCAAATCCTGATCAACTCTTTCCCAATCGACTTGTTGGATATTGTTGATTAATTTCTCTTTCAGGCCGAGTTTTGCCAGCTCGTTATGCGAAGACGAAAAAATTTGCTCAGGCTGTAGCTGTTCCAGTAGCGACAGGAATGTTTTGCCGCCTATGCCATGTGTGCGCAGCATGGCGAGCCAATATTTTAGATCCTGTTGTACGCTTTTCAATTCGGCTTCTGCTGGTAACTGAACATGGAGCGAATAACCGCGACTGTGGAATGCTTAATTTATGGCGTGCGAATTTTATCTAAAATATGAATCGGAGAATTAGCCTCCATAATCACCGCATAGCTGACCCGTTCAAATGGGCGAAATACCATCAACATACCGGCAATCTCATCCGGTAATTTAACGGTAGTCGAAATATCGTCATGATAAAACCTGTCGTTGATGGTTTTGCCTTTGCGGTATACATCAAACAAATGTCCGGTTTCGATGCCGTCGGTAATGCCTTTGTCAATAACGACGACATTAAAACGACCGATTTGCGACACTCCGTTCAGGACGCTGATGATATTTCCCTCCAACTGGGTTTTAGGAACATGAGGGAAATAGTTAATAGCAAGCGGGTTACTTTCGCTGCTCATTAAACGGTCGCCGATTCGAATCTCACTGTCCGATTTATTGATGAATAAAGTTGCCGGGTCTCCCGCTCTTTGTATCCCGGCGTCTGCAATATATTGCGCTTCGTAACCCAGAATTTCATCGTTATCCGGGCTGATAAAGGCATCGCCTTTTCGAAAAATAGTGTAATTGATGCTTTTGGGTTCTTCGATAGTGCGCACATAGACTCTATCGCCGGCGCCGCCGATTAGATGCTCATCGGCAAAGTCGATCACATAAGGCGCGTCATCCAAATCGTTTTCATTAATAACTCGGGGCGAGGTTAGAAATTGGGAGATCGCTTCCGATGGAATCATTTTAATAGCCTCATCCTGAGATGAAGTTCTGATCGCCGGAGAAAGTTTGACATAAGCTGAGCGGGTCAGGCTAAGAGTGGGTTTACCGTCAACGTATGTCAATGAAAGAATATCGCCGGGATAAATTAAATGGGGGTTTTTAATGTGCTGGTTGTTTTCCCAAAGACGCGGCCATTGCCAAGGGTTTTGTAAAAACTTGCCGGAAATGTCCCAAAGCGTATCGCCTTTCACAACAGTGTAGCGGTCAGGATGATTTGGGTTTATTTTTAAGGTGTCGGCAAATAAAGAGGCGCTGAATAAAGCGGGTATTAAAAGTCGGCATAATGAGCGAAAAAACATAATCAGATCCTGAAGTTGTTTATTTGGTATAACTTATAAATCCATGATTCCATCAAATTCTAGCTTATTTCAAGACGTTGTGGCTAAAAGTTATTACAATTTTTTTATACGCGCCTTAATAATCAATAAAATCATACGGAAGGTAAGATACAGCAATTATTCAGGTTTTATTGAGGACAAGTTGGGAAAATAACAAACCATAGATTTTATAAACAGGAAACGGAACAATGCAGCAAATTTTATTGGGCGGTCATGAAAACGGGAAATTATTAATCAATGCGGCGATGGCTAATCGTCACGGGATGATCTCAGGGGCCACAGGCACCGGTAAAACGGTGACTTTGCAAGTTTTGGCTGAAGGCTTTTCACAATTGGGCGTGCCGGTTTTTATGGCGGATATTAAGGGCGATTTGTCCGGAATCGCCAAGCCGGGAACAGCGCATGAAAAAATCAGTCAGCGCTTGCAGACTATCGCGGTCGAGGGTTTTCAATTTGGCGCAAAACCAGCGGTATTTTGGGATTTACTGGCCGAGAAAGGGCATCCGGTGCGGACTACCTTATCAGAGATAGGGCCGTTATTAATCAGTCATTTGTTGGAATTGAACGATACCCAAACCGGCATTCTCTACAGCTGCTTTAAAATAGCGGATGATCAAGGGATGTTGTTATTGGATCTCAAAGATTTACGATCGTTATTGACCTGGATGGCCGATAACGCTAAACAATTAAAATCAGAATATGGCAATATTTCTTCGGCCAGCGTCGGCGCTATACAGCGGCGTCTACTGGTGTTGGAGCAGCAAGGGGCGGAACAGTTTTTTGCGGAACCGGCCATTGATATCGCTGATTTTTGCCGCACTGATTTTTCCGGTAACGGGGTAGTCAGCATTTTGGACGCTACCCGGTTATCAACCCATTCTCCGCGATTGTATGCGGCGTTTTTATTATGGTTGCTGGCCGAGTTGTTTGAAACCTTTCCGGAAGTCGGGGATAACGATAAACCGAAATTAGTGTTGTTTTTTGATGAAGCGCATTTACTGTTTGATCAAGCGCCTAAGCCCATAATTGATAAAATTGAACAAATCGTCAGATTAATTCGTTCAAAAGGCGTTGGCGTTTATTTTATCAGCCAAAGTCCATTGGATATTCCCGAGTCGGTGTTGGGGCAATTAGGATTAAAAATTCAACACGCTTTACGCGCCTATACGCCAAAAGATAAAAAAGTGATCAAAGCGGTTGCCGAAACTTTTCGCAGTAATCCCAAAATAGATACTGAGCAGGCGATTTCAAATTTAAAAACCGGCGAAGCATTAGTGTCATCTTTGAATTCAGACGGTAGTCCCAGTCCGGTCGAAAGAGTGTTGATCTGTCCGCCGGCTTCGCGGGTTGGGCCGCTAACCGAATCGGAACGCAAACAACATATCGAACGCTCGCCTTATCAAGGGCGTTATGATCAGTTATTAGATCGGGAGTCGGCTTATGAGATGCTCAAACAGCAGGCTGAGAAAAAAACGGAATTATTAGAGCAGCGGGAAGAAACGACAACGAGAAAACATTCCCATCCCCGCTCATCTAACCGGCAGTCGGTCGGCGAGGCGTTCATTAAGAGTGCGGCGCGCAGTATCGGCAGCCAAATAGGACGACAAATAATTCGAGGCGTTTTGGGATCTTTGCTTGGGGGACGGCGTTAATTCAGTGAATCTTTAATAAATAAACGGGAATAAATGATTGGAGTAGGGTGGGTGTTGCACAGCGCTAATGTCAGCTGATGATTGACCAATACCCTACGCCAAATGATGTCAAACTGTTATTTATTTTTTGAGCCGCATTTGCCTTCGCCGCATTTTCCTTCACCGCAACTCGCTTCTTTGTCGCTTTTCGGCATCGGTTTATTCCCTGCGCAATTGCCTTCGACATTTTTTTCTTCGCCGCCTTTAGCCATATTGCCGCCGCATTTGCCTTCGCCGCAAGACATTTCTTTGCTGTCTTTATCCGCTTCGGCTAAATGCATATAACCGGTATTCAGTTCGGTTAGCGCAAAAGGATTCTCAATAGTCTTGGTTTGCGATTCGGCCTGAGCGGGTTGTGAGGCCATTAGACCGGAAACTAATGATGTGCCTAATGCCAGTGCGAATGGGGTTGTATTTTTTTTCATAACTTCATCCAAAAAGGTTAATCAGTAAAAACTTTTATTGTTTGTTTTTTTAGCATGGGTGTGACTAAACCACAAGCGGGAAGTTCCAAGCTATATGAGGTGTCTGATAATTGAAGGCAGCGTTAGCTTAGAACAGCGTACACTGTTTTAATGAGATTGTTAGGAAAGGCGGGAGCAAAAACCCCCTGAAAAAACAGGGGGTTTATTAGCTGAATTATTCGAATACGTTATTGAAATCTTTACGACCTTCAAAACCTTTAGCTTCTTCTTCAACAGATTTGCTAGCTTGATAATTCAAATGTTCTGTTTCTCTGTCTTTTAATGTGACAACAAAGGCGACAGATAATACGATAGATGCGGCAACAACAATGTTATAAGTATTGCTTTTCTTTTCTTCAGCCATTTTTTAATCCTCTTAAAAATTTTATTGTAGTAATTTTATACCCCTCACTTTATTTCAACCAAGGGGGGCAACTCGAGTTGCTTGTCGATTGATTTGTAAGTTAAAGTCGACGGAGTATTTGTATCATGGCATAGACTTTAATGTCAAAAAATTATTATAAAATATAGGTGTTTTCGTCTTGATTTAAGTCAGATAATTTCGAGAAAAACTAATTAACTATATTGATTATTAAGTTTTTTTTTAAACTTTGCCAACCAATCAATAAAGCTGAAAAAAATTTTATCAGCTTTGATTACGTCTGCAAAAAAATCCTGTTTTTTTTGCGGCTAAACCATAAGTTATCCGGGAATGTATTGTAAAATTTTGATTTTATTGAGATTATTGCTTTTGTGCTTAATTGTCGCGTGTTGCGCTTAATTTTTATATTTTTATTAAAATCAAAGGGTTATGGGGTTGGTTTAAGTTGAAGGAAAATACTTTTGAATATTCAAAAGGGTTTCCTATCAGCGATAATGTTATCTTTCAGCTAATTTTGATATGATTCGACAACCGTTTTAGGATAAGGGCTGTTGTGAGGAATAAGATCAATTTGGAAGAGCCGGTTTCTGAACCGCATCAAGAAATAAAACTTTCTTTATTGCGTTCGCGTTTATTACAGGCGCAACAGCAATTAGGCGACAAGCAATTTCCAGTTTTTATAATTATTTCCGGCGTTGATGCGGCTGGTAAAGGCGATTTGGTCAACCGGCTTAATGAGTGGATGGATGCCCGGTATATGCGCACTATCGCATTAGGCGAAGCTTCCGATGAAGAGCGGGAAAGACCAGATTTTTGGCGATTTTGGCGGACTTTTCCAGCGGATGGAACCAGCGCTATCTTTATAGGCGGATGGTATAGCGAAATTCTGGCGCAAACGGTTGCCGATGAGCGTAGCCGAAGTCATTATGAATGGCAATTAACAAGAATATGTCAGTTAGAAGAAATGTTGGCCAATGACGGCGCATTAATCATTAAATGCTGGCTGCACCTAAGCCGTGAAGCGCAAAAGGAAAAATTAGACAAATTATTTCAGAATCCCGATACTAAATGGCGGGTTACCGCGCGAGATTTGATGCATGTGCCCTATTATGATGCTTTCATTATGCAAGCTCAAAGAGTGCTGGAAGACACTCATAGTGAATTGGCGCCTTGGTTGATTGTTGATGGCCAGAATTTAGAGACTAGCAGTTATATTGTCGGCGAGCATATTTTAAATCGTTTACAGCAACATCTTGCTGAATCGGCTTTATCTGATAAAGAAGATCATTCGAAAACGATTGGAAATAAAAAAAACAAGTCGAAAAATCATTTAGCGAAACTGGATTTGTCCTTAGCGTTAGAGAAAAAAAACTATAAAAGGCAATTGGCGAAGTATCAGGAAAAAGCCAATATTTTGGTCAGACACGCTAATGAGTTAAAAAAATCCAGTGTCTTAGTCTTTGAAGGTTGGGACGCTGCGGGTAAAGGCGGGGCGATCCGACGCTTAACGCATTCTCTGGATGCGCGTAAATATCGTGTGATTCCAATTGCTGCGCCCACTGATGAGGAAAAAGTTCATCATTATCTATGGCGGTTTTGGCGGCATATGCCGCGCGCCGGGCAAGTCACCATTTATGACCGAAGTTGGTACGGTAGAGTGTTGGTTGAGCGTGTTGAAGGTTTTGCCGATGAAGCGGAGTGGCGAAGAGCCTTTCAAGAAATTAATTGCTTTGAACAACAAATTCAGGAAGACGGTAATTGTTTGATCAAATTTTGGCTGCATATTGATCGCGATGAACAATTACGACGTTTTCAGGAGCGTGAACAAAAACTCTATAAACAACACAAGATAACCGAAGAAGATTATCGCAACCGTGAGCGTTGGGATGACTATGAAGATGCCGTCAATGAAATGATCGAGAAAACCCATTCTAAGCAAGCGCCGTGGGTTCTAGTTGAAGCCAATGACAAATTTTATGCGCGCATCAAAGTATTAAAATCATTCTGTAAAAATATGGAAAAAATGTTGGATAAATATCATGATTAAAACCAGACTTTTATTCATGAGAATGCTGCTGACGGCCTGCCTGATTTCACTCGGCGGTTGTAGCCTGATGATCTCGTCAGCTACCGAAAATTTTGCGGCCAATTTAAAAAATGCCATTCTGCAGCAAAATGATCCGCAACTCGTTATCGATGCCTTTCCCGCCTATATTTTGATCCAAGACGCCTTATTATTGGAAAACCCTGATGATCCGGCGACTTTAGAAGCAAGCGCTCAACTCTATCAATCCTATCTGTCTTTGGCCGAGAATATGGCCGCGATGAGAAAACAAGCGTTATCCGCAAAAGCTTTAAATATATCGTTGCATTTGGCCTGTGTTCATAAAGCGAAATATTGTGATATACAGCATCAGGAATTTGCCGTTTTTGAACAAACGATTCAACAATCAAGCGAACAAGATGTCGATGTGTTGTTTTTACTGGCGACTAATTGGGCAAGCTGGATACAAGCGCGGAAAACTGATTGGCAAGCGGTGGCTCAATTGGCGCAAGTTAAAACCATCATTAAATATATTACCCAAAACCATGAAGCGTATAAACAAGGCGAGGCCTTTGTTTATCTGGGGGTTTTAGAAAGTTTGCTGCCGCCCGCCTTAGGCGGCGACCCGGAAGCGGCTAAAGCGGGTTTTGAGCAAGCTATGAAGCTGTCTAATAGGCAAAACTTGTTGATTCCCGTGTATTACGCCAAATTCTATGCCAGAATGATGTTTGATCGAGAACTTCATGATCGTCTACTCAATGAGGTGGTTAACAGCCAAGCAGATCATCAGGAACAGGTTTTAAAAAATGTTCTGGCTAAACGACAGGCTAAAGCATTGTTAAAAAGCGCGGACGACTACTTTTAATCATTAAGGAATATTCAGGTGCGGAGCATACAATTTATTATCATTACAGCGCTATTGAGCTTTAGCCAACAGAATTGGGCGGTGACTTTGAAAATCGCCACCTTATCGCCGGACGGCTCGTACTGGATGCAGCAAATGCGCGGAGCGGGCGCTGAAATTACCCAAAAAACCGAAGGTAGGGTGAAGTTTAAATTCTATCCCGGCGGGGTAATGGGCAATGATCAAACCGTGTTGAGAAAAATGCGGCTACGCCAATTACACGGCGCAGCGCTCACTAACGCTGCATTGAGTGGGATTTATCCGGATATTCAACTTTATAATCTAGTATTAAAGTTTCGTAATTTAGCCGAAGTTGATTTCGTCCGCAGCAAAATGGATCAGATGCTAATTGACGGCTTGGAAAACAAAGGGTATGTGGCAATGGGGTTTGCGGAAGTCGGCATGGCTTATGTGATGTCCACCGAACCCATTCAAGATCTGGATCAAATGCGGCGTTATAAAACGTGGGTGCCCAATAACAATAAAGTGGCGCTGGCGGCGATGGAGGCATTTTCTATTTCACCCGTGCCATTGCCGTTAAGAGATGTGTTGATGGGCTTGCAAACCGGCATGATAGAAGTGGTCGCCGGGTCGCCGATAGGCGCATTAGCCTTGCAATGGCATACCAAAGTCAAATATGTCTCTGACATTCCATTGCTTTATGTTTATGGCGCTTTGGTTTTCGATAACAAGGCCATGCGCAAAATTTCGCCGGAAGATCAGACTATTATTCGCCAAGTGATGACAAAAGCCAGTCAAAATGTAGATAAGCGCAGTCGAGAAGACAATATCAACGCTGCTGCAGCGATGAAACAGCTAGGCATAAAGTTTCTTGAACCCACCGCAGCTGCGGCTGAAGAGTTACGCACCACAATTGTTTCAGCGAATGAAAAAATTGAAAGAGAGGGAAATTTATCCGCAGATAAGGTGAATCGATTAAATGCTTTATTAACTGAATATCGCAGCCAAGCGGAAAAATGAAATCCGTTTATAGGCTGTTGTGCAAAGCCGAAGATGCATTACTGATTAGTTTGTTTCTGATCATGTTGTTGATGCAGCTTTCACAAGTCATTATGCGAAATTTCGGGATGGGCGGGATTGTGTGGGCGGAATCTTTTATTCGAGTGTTAGTGTTATGGATTGCCCTACTGGGCGCAATCACGGCCAGTCGCGGCAATCACCATATCGCCATTGATGTGCTGGTGAATAAATGCCCCCAATACTTGAAAACGGCGATTCAGCGGATGACCCATTTTTTGACCGCCATTTGTTGTTTTCTGCTGTTTTGGTTCAGCTATCAATTCGTCAAAGAAGAGTATCAGTATGGCGATATCGCCTTTGCCCATATTCCGCATTGGGTTTGTGAAGCCATCATTCCGGCGGCTTTTTTGTTGATCGGTATCCGCTATGCTATAGCGACAATATATCTGTTTGAGGTTGAAAGGAAATAACCCAGCTTTCGAATTTGAATTAATTTAATAATGAATAAAATATTAGTCGCCACTTTCGAAAGCTGGATAAAGCCATGCTAACCGTGATCGCACTGTTGATCGTTTTAATGATGTTAACGGGCGCGCCGTTGTTTGTGGTGATTTTGGCGGCGACTATGTTGGGTTTCTATTCTGCGGAAGTGGAATTTTCCATTATTGCCGCTGAATTGTATCGTTTGGTGGAAACGCCGTTATTACCGGCATTGCCTTTCTTTACCTTTGCCGGCTATATTCTATCGGAAAGCAATACTTCGGAAAGATTGTTACGCTTAAGCAGCGTTTTTTTCGGTTGGCTACCTTCCGGCTTAGCGATTGTTTCCTTGGTATTGTGCGCCTTTTTTACCGCATTTACCGGCGCTTCCGGCATTACCATTGTCGCGATTGGCGCCTTGTTGTTTCCTACCTTGCTGAAAGACGGCTATCCGGAAAAATTCAGTCTGGGTCTAATCACCACATCCGGGAGTCTGGGTTTACTGCTGCCGCCCTCCATTCCCTTAATATTGTACGGTGTTATTGTTCAACAAATGGACCTAGGCGTGGAGTTCAGCCTGACAGATTTGTTTATGGCCGGTTTATTGCCTGCCTGTTTAATGATATTAATGCTATCGCTATGGGCTGTTTTTTCTAACCGGAAAATGACTTTACACGCTAAGGATTTTTCATGGCATGAAGCCTTCGCGGCGCTCAAAGACGCAGCTTGGGAATTGCCGTTGCCCGTTTTTATTGCCGCCGGAATCTTTGGCGGTTTTTTAGCAATATCCGATGTGGCGGCGGTGACGGCGCTTTATGTCACCCTTGTGGAAATGTGGATTTATAAGGAAGTGAAGTTGAAAAGCCTGATCCGGGTGACTTCGGAATCCATGCAAATGGTCGGCGGCATTTTACTGATTCTGGCGGTTTCTCTGGCTTTCACCAATTATCTGGTCGATGCGCAAATCCCGATGCATTTGTTTGACTGGGTGAAATCGCATGTGGATGATCAACTGACGTTTTTACTGCTGCTGAATTTGTTTTTATTAGCGCTAGGCGCAATTCTGGATATTTTTTCAGCGCTGGTCATCGTCGTACCGCTGATTGCGCCGATTGCCATCAACTACGGCATTGATCCCATGCATTTAGGCGTTATCTTTTTGGCGAACATGCAAATCGGTTACTTTACTCCGCCAGTGGGAATGAACTTATTCATTGCCAGTTACCGTTTTGATAAACCGATTACCGAGTTGTATCAGGCGACTATTCCGTTTATGTTGATTTTATTATCTACGGTGTTGCTTATTACTTATGTGCCTTGGTTGAGTTTGTGGTTTAGGTAACGCGCAATAAATAAACTACCCATATTGCGAGTTACCTTAGGTGAGGTTTGAGAAGTATAAACAAATTATGGGGTGCGTATGAATATTGCTAAAGACGAAGTAAGATCGTTTCTTGATAAGTTACCTGATGAATATGCATTGGACGA